>MDSY01069803.1_pt1 | contig 20738 bp, 18 predicted proteins | sample 811131 | NCBI WGS metagenome assembly MDSY01 (sample SAMN05326643, study PRJNA326480) | marine metagenome | isolation source: seawater | place: Atlantic Ocean: South West | collected 2010 | reverse complement strand
TTATTAATTAAATTTTTCATAATTATAGTCTGCCTATGCCAATCTTTAATTGAAACAGAAGGAATTCCACCAACTATAGAATTATCTTTTATATTTTTCATTACTCCAGATTTAGCAGCAATTTTTACATTATTTCCAATTCTCAAATGTCCGGCGATGCCAACTTGTCCACCTATTAGTACATTATTTCCAATTTTAGTACTACCAGCAATACCAGATTGAGCCACCATAATACAATTTTTTCCGAGCACAGCATTATGTCCAATTTGAATTAAATTATCTAGTTTAGAACCTTCGCCTAGAATAGTATCAGGACCTGTTCCTCTGTCGATCGAACAATTAGAACCAATTTCAACGTTATCATGTATTATTACTCTTCCTAATTGAGGCATTTTAATATGTACATTTTGATTTTCCGCGAAACCAAAGCCATCTTGTCCTATTGTTACACCATTATGAATTTTAACATTAGAACCAATTATTGCATATGAAATTGTACAATTAGATCCAATTATAGTATTTTTATCAATTGTAACTCCAGGTAGAATTATGGTATTAGAACCAATTTTGCAGTTTTTACCAATAACAACATTTTTTGATATAACTGCCCCTTGTGAAATTTGAGAAGTATTATCTATTTTCGCACTTTTTTCAATATTAGATTTAGGATGAATACCAATATTTTCGGTATCATTCATAGGATAAAATACATTAGCTATTACAGCAAAAGAATGATATGGATTATCACAAATTAAAGGAACCATCGATTTTGGAGCAATATTTAAAAAATCTTTTTTAAAAAAACATGCGCCAGCTTTTGATTTTTTAAAGTGCTCAATATAATTTTTATTATCTAAGAAACTAATTTTTTTTAAATCAGCAGTTTCTAAAGGAGCAATATCAGTTATTATTTTATTTTTATCTACATCATTACTTAATTTAATATTAACTAATGATGCAATATCTTTCAAAGAAAGTTCGTTACTTTTTTTGAAAAATTTTGGATCAGCCATACTTTAATTAAGGTGTTACTTTTACTTTAACACTACTTAATTTTTTATTTAACTCATCAATAACATTTTGAGTAATATCTAATTTAGGATCAGATAAAATAATTGCTGATTTTCTGAGGACAGCACCAATTTGCTGTTCATCAGAGATTTTTTGAACAATTTTTTCTACCTCATCTTCAATTTGATTAATAGCATCTTTCTCTGCTTGCGCCAAAGCTTGGCGTTTAGTATTACTTGATTTATTAAATTCTATAACAGTTTTTTCAAAAGCATTTTTTCTATCAGAAAAAGCTTCTGGTGTTAATGTTGCTTTTTGTCTTAAAAGCTCTTCCTCTTTCTTTTGTATTTCTTTTTTTTGTTTTTGATCCTCTTCAGTATATTTTTTAGCAATAGAATTTAACTGATCCTTCATACTTACGGCTGCATCAGAATTTTTTAATAATTTAATAACATCTAATACTGCAACTGATTCAGCAGAATAAGCTATAGAAGTTGGCAATAAAATAAATAGTAGTCCGATTATATATTTAGTGATTTTCATAATTAAAAATTAGCTCCAAAATTAAATTTAAAAAATTGAGTCCTATCATAATCTTCTTTTAGTGCAGCATAGGCAAAATCAAGCCTAACTGGACCAAAAGGAGATTTCCATTGTATACCAATTCCTGTAGAAACTCTAGGGTTAGAATCATCTTTTATTTTTCCACCTCCAGTCTCATCAATTTCAGTAATTGCACCCGCGACACCAAATAAAGCAGCAGATATACCTAATTGTGGAGAAACGCCTGGAATAGGAAATTTTAGTTCTGTTCTTGCTACATATGAAACATTTCCACCTAATGCATCTTTATTAGGTGAAGTGGTATCTCTTGGTCCAATACCTGATTGTTCAAAACCAGGAAAAGAATCGCCTCCTAAGAAATATCTATCTTTTAAACTAACTTTATCATCGTTATAGCCAAAAATATATCCACCTTTTAATTTTGTAGAAAAGACATAATCATCAGTTATTGAATAAAACCATGTGTGTTTCAAATCAGTTTTAAAATAATAAACATCTCCACCAATACCTGCTAATTTATTTTTAATTTGCCATTCAGCACCTTTAGTAGGATTTAATCTATCGTTGATACCAAAATAAGTTAAATTATGTGCTACAGCTCCAGTCTTATATGTTCCTTTTTGATTATTAACGAAATCTGATGCTTTCGTATTAACTCCTTCAATTTCTTCTTGGTTATATGAAAAATTCCATGAATGTCTACTTCTTTCAGTAATCATATAACCTAATCTCATACCTGCACCTGTATTATCATTATCAAAAGAACTTTCATCAGCATAAGTTGTTTTGATTTTATAAAGATCCAAACCCATGTTAATATTTTTATCTAAAAAATAAGGCTCTGTAAAACCAAAATCTATTTGTGTTGCTCTTTCAGCCAAAGTAAATTTTGCTCTAAGATCTTGACCTTTTCCTAAAAAATTACTTTCAGATATTCCAACATTAGCTAAAGCACCATTAGTACTAGAAAATCCTCCACCAACTTGAAATTGTCCAGTTTGTTTTTCTTTTAAATCAATAACAACATTAGTTCGATCAGATTTTTTAGTAGGTAAGGTATTAGAGTCTACTTTTTCAAAGAAACCCAAATTCCTTATTCTTTGTTCTGATCTTTTAAGTTTTTCTCTACTAAATCCGTCTCCTTCACTAAATCTCATTTCTCTTCTTATAACTCTATCTTCAGTTCTAGAATTTCCTTTGATTTGTATTTTACTAACATATATTTTTTTTGATTTATCAATATTTATAGTTATGTCTATTGTTTTAGTATCAGCCTTTTTATTTAAAGAAGGTCTTACTTCTAAAAAGGCATATCCTAAATTTCCACCATAAGCTTTAATTTGCCTTATAACAGAATCTAATTTATCAATATTATAATCTTTATTAGTAATTTGTTTTTCTAATACCTTTTTTTCTTTTTCTTTTAATTCTTTAAGATTTTTATTATTAATTGTTACTTTTCCAAATTTATATTTTGATCCCTCTTCAACACTAAAAGTAAGAAAAAATCCTGATTTATCTTTAGTTAATTCAGCAACAGCTGAAATAATTCTAAAATCAGCATAACCTTCTTGTAAATAATACCTTCTTAATAAATCTTTATCATAATTAATTCGATCTGGATCATAAATGTCACCAGCAGAAAGAATTCTCCATAATTTAGATTCTTTCGTTGAAATAATTCCTTTTAATCTTTTATCTGAAAAGATTTTATTACCAAGAAATTTTACTCCTTTAATTTTAGTTTTATCGCCTTCAACAATTTTAAAGTTTACATCTATTCTATTTTGTGAAAGATTTGAAATACTTGGTTTAATTTTAGCAGAAAAATAGCCTGATCTTTTATACAAACTACGTATTGTATTTGCTGCTTCTTGTACATCTTTTTTTTGATAAACATTTCTAGATTTCAATGATAATTCAGGAATAATTTGGTCATTTTTAATACTTTTATTTCCAATTAAATTAATATTATTAATCATTGGGTTCTCTTTTATTAAAACAATTAAATTATTACCAGATACTCTAAATTTAATATCAGCAAACAATCCTAACTTATACATTTTTTTAAGTTTCTTATTTAAAATTTGATAATTAATTTGATCACCAATATCTATCGCAAGATAAGATAATATTGTTTCTGTATCAATTCTTTGATTATTTTTTACATCAATATTATTAATTGTAATATTTTTAGTTGTATTTGCGTGAGATAATTTATTAAAAGAAAATATAAAAAAAAGGAATAATATTGAAAAAATAAAAAATCTGAAGATCATTTTAAATTATTCTAAAAATTAAATAAATTAATTATATCATTATAAGTTAAAAGTACAGCCAAGGAAATGATAATGATAAATCCTAATTTAAAAAGATTTTCTTGAAATTTTTTATTTAATGGTTTTCCACTTATAAATTCTATTGTGTATAAAACTAAATGTCCTCCATCTAACATCGGTATAGGAAATAAATTAATTAAGCCAATACTTATTGATAATAAAATAATTAAGTTAAAAAATGAAATGATACCCTCTTCAAACATTTTACCTGAAAAATGTGCAATTTTAATAGGCCCTCCTAAATCATCAAAAGAACCTTTTCCTAAAAACATTTGATTTAAAGCTTTTAAAGTTAAAGAGCAAATTTTATACGTGGACTCTGTTCCTAAATAAAGTGCTTTAAAAAAAGAATATTTTTTTAATTCGGGATCTAAAGACGATATTCCAATAATTGCAACATTTCTTTCTTCCCCATAAAATTCTTTTTTTACAAACGATGGCTCTATCGTTTTAATTATTAGCTTATCATCTCTTAAAATTTCAAAATCAAATGATTTTTTTTTATATAAATTAATAGTTGTTGATATATCAGTAAAATTTTTAATCTTATTATTATCAACTTTGATAATCTTATCGTTTTTTTGTAGACCTGAGATATATGCTGGGCTATTAATTTGAACTTCATTTACAATTGGAGGCACGTAATTTGTACCTATTATTGAATACATCAATGAAAAACCAATAATACCAAAAATAAAATTTGCTAATGGTCCAGCTAAAACAATTAAAAATCTTTGATAAATAAGTTTTTTACAAAAAGCATATTTTTGTAAGTTTATGGGTATTTTTTTTTTGGAAAATATATCTTCACCAAACATTTTAACATAACCGCCAAAAGGTAACATAGATATTTTCCATCTTGTCCCACTTTTATCATTCCAACCAAAAATTTCTTTACCAAATCCTATTGAAAAGGTTTCAACTTTAACTTTATTTAGAATTGCAACATAATAATGACCAAATTCATGTACAAAAACGATTATAGATAAAAGTACTATAAATGAAAAAAAATAAATAATAAAACTACTTAATATTTCCATAATTATTATTGATATATTCCTCTGTTAATAATCTAATATTTTTATCAACTAAATAAACATCATCTATAGAATTAATTTTAAAATTTTTAGATTTTGACATAATTTTTTTATTAATTTTTAAAATATCTAGAAAATTTATTTTATTTTTTAAAAATGCATTAACGGCAACTTCATTCGCTGTGTTAAATACTAAAGGATAAGCACCGCCTTTTTTTAAAACTAAATAGGCCATATCAATTGAGGTTTTTAAAATTTTATTTGGTTTTTCAAAAGATAAATTTTTAATTTTTAATAAATCAATTTTTTTTATATTATAATATTCCCTTGAAGGCCAATTAAGTGCAAAAAAAATAGGTAGACGCATATCATGTTGTCCTAATAATGCTGAAGTAGATCCATCAATAAAATTAACTAAACTATGAATTATAGATTCAGGATGAACAATTACATTAATTTGATTTAATTTTAAATTAAATAAATAATAGGCTTCAATTATTTCAAATGCTTTGTTCATTAAAGTAGCAGAATCAATAGTAATTTTATTTCCCATTTTCCAATTTGGATGATTGAGTGCATTTTTTAAACTAGCTTTCTTTAATTTTTTCAATGAATAATTACGAAATGGCCCTCCTGAAGCAGTTAAAGTAATAGAATCAATTGTTTTTTCTTTTTCAAAATTACATAATTGAAAAATAGCGTTATGTTCAGAATCTAAGGGTATTAATTCGCATTTATATTTTTTTATATTCTTCATAAAAAAATTTCCTGCTGAAACCAAACATTCTTTATTAGCAAGACATAATCTTTTACACTTTTTAATAAAATTAAATGTTGGTTTTAATCCTGCAATACCAACAATTGCTGCAACAACAATATCAACATAATTATTTGTTAATTCAAGAATCCCGTCATCTCCAGCAAATATTTTAATTTTTGAACCAAATAAATTATTTTTAAGTTCAGTATATTTTTTTTTATTTTGGATAGAGACAAATCTTGGTTTATAAATTTTACACTGTTTAGTTAATAAATTAACGTTATCTTTTGATGATAATGAAAAAACACAAAATTTATTTTCATTAGATTTAATTACATTTAAAGTACTAGTTCCTATTGAACCTGTTGAGCCTAAAATAGAAACATACTTTTTTTTTGATGACATAATAAATTTTTATAAAAAAAAGGTTATAAAAAATAAAATAATTATTCCAAAGCTAATTGAATCATATCTATCTAATATTCCTCCATGACCTGGTAATATATTACCAGAATCTTTAATTTTAAAATTTCTTTTTACCAAAGAAATAAATAGATCGCCACAAATTCCAAAAAAAACGATAATTAAAGTAAAAAAAATAATTAATGGAATATTAGATATATTAAAAAAATTATATGCAAAAATAGTGCCAAAAAAAATACCAACTATTATACCTATTAATGTACCAGAATAGGTTTTAGAAGGACTGATAATTGGAAATATTTTTGGTCCTTTAATTAAGTTTCCAAATAAATATGATGATATATCTGTAGCAATAATAATGATAAATAACCAAAATAAGTAAATATTTCCATTATCAACTTCTTTAATTTTTATAAAAAAAATTATTGGAATAGAAATAAATAAAAAACCATAAAATAGCCATTTAGTATCATGAAATTTTAATTTTTTAAAAATAAGCTTGTTATGAAAAAAAATTGTTAAAAAAATAGTTAATAATATTGAAAAAGTTAATGTTAAAAAAATAGATAAGATAATATTAATTAATATTATCGTGCTAAAAAAAAAATTATTTAAAATAGAATAATTAGATTGCGTTATTTTATACCATTCAAAAGATAAAAATAAAGAACTAGCAATTAGAATTAAAAAAGAAAAAAAACTATCTGATGCAATACAAAAACTATAAATTGGTATAAGTATAATTAAAGTAATTATTCTTTTTACCAAATTACTATCAAAATTATGTAATTTATCTAGCACCATAACGTCTTTTTCTTTTTGAATATTGATTTAAAGCTTCAGTGAAATGTCTTTTTTTAAAATCAGGCCATAAAACATTTATAAAAACTAGTTCTGTATAAGCTAATTGCCAAAGAAGAAAATTACTTAATCTTTTTTCACCACTAGTTCTAATAAGTAAGTCAGGATCAGGGATATTTTTAGTGTATAAATTTGATGAAATTAATTTTTCAGTAATTTTTTTTTTATTATTTTTAAAATTAAATTTATTTAATAAATTATTGAAAGCCGAAGTTATTTCACTTCTACTACCATAATCTAATGCGAGTATTAATTTTAAACCTTTTTTTTTAGAAGTTTTTTTTTCAAAAAAAGTAATTTTTTTTATAATATCTGAAGGTAATTTTTTTTTATTACCAATCATTTTAATTGAAACATTATCTTTTAGAAGTTTATCTATTTTTGATGAAAGGTATTTTCTTAACAAACTCATTAAAAAATTAACTTCTTTTTTTGGTCTTGACCAATTTTCTGAAGAAAAGCTAAACAATGTTAGATAATTAATTTTATAAAATTTAGCTGAATTTACAGCATTTTCTATAGCATTTATTCCCTTTTCGTGCCCTATAAAACCTTTTAATTTATGTTTTTTTGTCCATCTATTATTACCATCCATAATAATTGCAACATGTTGTGGTGTAATAATTTTTTTTGTAATTGCTGGTCTTATCATTAAACTTGCATAATTTCGTTTTTTTTTTCATCATACACACTTTGAATTTTATTAATATTTTCATCAGTCATTTTTTGAATATCATCAGATGCAACTTTTTGTTCATCTTCAGAAATAATATTATTTTTTTGTTCATCTTTTATTTTATCCATTGCATCACGCCTTATATTTCTAATTGATATTTTTGCATTTTCAGAAAATTGAGAAGCAACTTTTGTAAGTTCAATTCTTCTTTCTTCAGTTAAGTCTGGTAACGGGACTCTTATTAATTGACCATCAGGACTTGGATTTAATCCTAAATCTGCATCTCTAATTCCTTTTTCAACGTTAGCAACTAAACCTTTATCCCATACTTGTACAGTTAAAAGTTTTGGTTCTGGAGCATTAACTGTTGCCAATTCAGCAAGTTTCATTTTAGAATTGTAAGCTTCAACAAAAACAGGTTCTAATAAAGATGGTGTTGCTCTTCCAGTTCTTAATCTCATTAATTCATCATTAAAAATTTTTAATGTGCTTTCCATTTTTTCTTTATATTCAGTAAGTGATAAAGCCATTTTATCTATTTAATTAATGTATAATTACCTTTATTAACTATAGCATCTAAAAAGGCATTTTTCTTATTAATTGGAAAAACAATAATAGGAATTTTATTATCTCTAGCTAATGCTATTGCAGATCCATCCATAATTTTAAGATTCTTTGATAAAACATCAGAGTAGCTAATATTTTTATATCTTTTTGCTTTATTATTTTTAATTGGATCTTCAGAGTAAACTCCGTCAACTTTTGTAGCTTTAAAAATAACATTAGCTGAAATTTCAGAGGCTCTTAAAGCAGCTGCAGTATCAGTTGTAAAATATGGGTTACCAGTACCTGCAGCAAAAATTATAACTCTATTTTTTTCTAAATGACTTATAGCTTTTCTTCTAATATAAGATTCACATACAGCAGGAACGGGGATTGATGATAAAACTCTTGTAGTAATAAATTTTTTCTCTAATGCATTTTGAATCGCTAATGCATTCAATAAAGTTCCTAACATACCCATATAATCGGCAGTTGTTCTTTCTATACCAGCAGCGACTGCATCAGTGCCTCTAAAAATATTCCCTCCTCCAACAACTAATCCAATTTGAACTCTTTTTTTAAAAACTTTTTTTATTTCCTCAGCTAAAAAATTAACTATTTTTTCATCAAAGCCATGAGATTTATTACCTAATAAAGCTTCTCCGGAAATTTTAAGTAAAACTCTTTTATATTTAATTTTACTAACCATAGTAAGTAATGATAATTTTATATATAATGATTATATTCCTTCGCCAACTTTAAAACGAATAAATTTATCAATTTTTATATCTCCATTTAATTCTTTTGAAGTATTTTCAATAAATTGACTTATTTTTAAAGTATCATCCATGATAAAATTTTGATCCAATAGTGCAACTTCGCTATAGAATTTTTTCATTTTTCCTTCTAACATTTTTTCTTGAATTTTTTCATCTTTACCACTTTTTTTAATTTCTTCTAATTGGAAATCTTTTTCCTTTTTAATGATATTGTTATCTAAGTCAGATGATGTTAAAGAGAGTGGATTAGTTGCAGCAATATGCATACAAATTTTTTTTAAAAAATCAGTAATTAAATCATATTTCAATTTTGTACTTACTGATATAATAACACCAATTTTACCCATATTATCTTTTTCAATATTATGTATATATGTTCCAATAAATCCTTCTTTAATATTTAAGTAAGCAGATCTTCTAATTGTTAATTTTTCACCTATTTTTGCTATTAAATTTGTTAAAACTTGAGAAACATTATCTGCATCATTATATTTTGAGTTATTTAATTCATCTAAATTTCCTTTAATAGATAAATTAATATTAGAGATTTTGGTAACAAATTCTTGAAAATCAGTATTTCTAGCAACAAAATCAGTTTCAGAATTAATTTCAATAAGTGACGCTTCTTTATTATCATCACTTTTTGTTAAAGCTACTAAACCATCACTTGCTGTTCTTTCACCTTTTTTTTGAGCTGTTGAAATTCCTTTTTTTCTTAAATAATCAATAGCTTTATCGATATCAGAATTAGTTTCATCTAACGCTTCTTTACAGTCTAGAAAACCGGCGCCAGTAATATCTCTTAGTTTTTTAATATCACCTGTAGATAGTTTAGTCATTTATTTTTTTTCTTTGTTTTATTTAATTTAGATTTAACATCTTTTTTTGTTGGAATTTCAGCTTTTATATCTTTTTTTGATGATTTTTCTTTAAAATTCTCAACTTTAACTTTTTTTAAATTTTTAGTTATTAAATTAGAAATTAATGAACAAATTAATTCAATAGATTTTCTAGAGTCATCATTACCAGGAATAGGATAATCTATTCCTTCTGGTGAAGAATTAGAATCTAATATTGCAATAACAGGAATTTTTAATTTATTTGCTTCTTTAACAGCAATAGCATCTTTATTAACATCTATAACAAAAATAGCTTGAGGAACAGATCCCATATCTTTAAGCCCACCCAAATATTTTTCTATTTTTTCTATTTGTCTATTCATTTTTAATATTTCTTTTTTCTTTAAACTAATTTTCTCATCAGAAATTTTAGTGTTAAGCTTATTAAGTGAATTTAAGGAATTAGAAATCGTAGACCAATTTGTTAACATTCCTCCTAACCATCTTTTATTTACATAAAATTGTTTACAATTACTAGCATGTACTTTTACAATGTCACTAGCTTGTGATTTAGTACCAACAAAAAGCAAAGACCCATTGGATTTAGAAATATTTTCAATAAAAGATAATGCATTATTTAGTAATGTGACAGTTTTTCTTAAATCTATAATATGAATATTATCTTGTGATCCATATAAATATTTATCCATATTAGGGTTCCACTTGTTGGTTTTATGGCCTAAATGCATTCCGGCCTCTAAAAGATCTCTTAATTTAAAATTAACATCCATAAAATATAATTGTATATTTGAAATCTTATAATAATAAATGGCAATAATTACAAGAATTAATTAATTTAAAAATTCTATTCCATCCATTTTATTATTTATAATATTAAAGAAATCATATTTTCCTGGAATTGAAATATTTACTAACTTTTTATCTATATCTAAAAGTAATTTAATAGTAGATCCTTGATCATCTTTAAATTTGTATAAATAATTTTTTAACTTTTTCAAATCTAAATCATTATTGGCTAATAGTTTAACTTCTTTATTACTATTATTTATAAAATCTTTTAGAGTTTGTATTTCGTGAACTCTCAAATTTATATTATTTTCATTTTTTGCTGCTTCAATAGATAATAAAAGTAATTCATGTTTATTTATTAATTCTGTAGAGGAAGTAAGAATATCAGAAAAAATAATAGCCTCAAAATTTGATGTGTGATCAGAAAATTGAACATAAGCATATTTGTTACCTTTTTTAGAAGTTCTTTCTTTTAATTCAATAGGTAATGCAGCAACTTTAAAAAACTTTTTTTCACCTTGATTAGATTTACTTACAATTTCTTCAATCTCAGTATAAGTATCAAAATTATTTTTTTTTAAAAAATTTTTAAAATCTTCTAAAGGATGTTGAGATAAATAAAAACCTAATGATTCATATTCGTAATTCAATTTAGTTGATTTGTTCCATTCTTTTGTTTTAAAATTTAAATTAATAAGATTATTTTCTGAAGAATCTGAAAATAAACTATTTTGATTAATATTTTTTGCATTATTTCTAATAATTTGAACAATTTGATTTATATTATTAAAAAGAATAGCTCTATTATTTTCTAATTCATCAAAAGAACCTGATTTAATTAAAAATTCTAATTGTCTTACATTAATTGTGTCATCGTTTAATCTTTTACAAAAATCATTTATATTTTTAAATTTTCCATTTTTAATTCTTTCTTGAATAATTTTTTTAGTGCTATTTAAACCCACATTTTTTAAAGCCGTTAAACCGTATCTTATAGATTTTTTATCATTATCATTGATTTCAATTGTAAAAAGACTTTTAGAAAAATTTATATTTGGTTTAAGTATTTCGATATCCATATTTTTACAATCATCTAAATAACGATTAATTTTATCTGTTTTATTTAATTCATAATTCATAGAAGCAGTCATAAATTCAACTGGATAATTAGCTTTTAAATAAGCTGTTTGATATGCAATTAAAGCATATCCTGCAGCATGTGATTTATTAAAACCATAACCAGCAAATGTTTCAACTTGTTTAAATATTGAATCAGCTTGAAATTCTTTTACATTATTTTTAATACAACCATCAATAAAATCTTTTTTTAATGATGTCATTAAAGCTCTTTTTCTTTTTCCTATTGCCCATCTTAATGTATCAGCTTGAGATAAAGAAAAACCTGCTAATACTTGAGCAATTTTCATTACTTGTTCTTGGTATATTGTTATGCCGTAAGTTTCAGATAAAACAGTTTCTAATTTTGGATGTAAATAAATAATATCTTCTTTACCATGTTTTCTATTAATGTAATTTTCAATATATTCCATTGGTCCAGGTCTATAGAGTGATACCATAGCAATAATATCTTCAAATCTATCAGGAGATAATTTTTTTAAATATTCTCTAACACCTCTACTTTCCAATTGAAAGCATCCAATAGTATTTCCATTTTTCAATAATTCGAATGTTTTTTGATCTTTTAAAGAAATTTTATTTATATCAATTTTATCAGTAGAATTATTAATTAGTTCAGAAGTTTTTTTTATAATTGTTAATGTTTTTAAACCTAAAAAATCAAACTTTATCAAACCAGCTTTTTCTAAATAATTCATAGAAAATTGAGTTACAGGTAATCCTGTTTTTGGATCATCAATAAAAAAAGGAATCTTTTCATCTAAATTTATATCTCCTATTACTATTCCTGCTGCGTGAGTTGAAGCATGACGATACATGCCCTCTAGTTTTAGACTAATATCCAAAAGTTTAGAAATTGAATCATCATTTTTATTCATTTCTTTTAAAGATGCTTCATTTTCAATTGCATCGCTTAAGGATATTGGGTTTGCTGGATTATACGGAATTAATTTAGCAATATTATCAACTTGTGTATAAGGTAATCCTAAGACTCTACCTACATCTCGAACTACATTTCTGGATTGTAAAGTTCCAAAAGTAATTATTTGTGCAACTTTTTTTTTACCATATTTATTAACAACATATTTTAAAACTTCATCTCTTTTTTCTTGACAAAAATCTATATCAAAATCAGGTAACGTAACCCTATCAGGGTTCAAAAACCTTTCAAAAAGTAGATCGTATTTAATAGGATTTAAATCAGTTATTCCTAAAGTCCATGCAACTAATGAACCAGCTCCAGAACCTCTACCTGGTCCAACAGGTATATCTTTATCTTTTGCCCATAAAATAAAATCTGCAACTATTAAAAAATATCCTGAATAACCAGTTTTTTTTATAATATTAATTTCATAAATCAATCTATCTTTATATTTTTTAAAATCATGATTGCTATTAGGATCATTTTTTTCTATCTCAGCAATTTTTTTGTTTAAACCATCATTAGCTTTTTTTACCAAAGCATTATTTTCATCTTCAGTAGAATTAAGAAATTTAGGAAGAATAGGAGAAGTTTCTTCTAAAAGAAAAGAACATTTTTTTGCTATTAATAAAGTATTATCTATAGCCTCCGGTATATCGTTAAAGATTTCTAACATTTTATCAGGTGATTTGAAAAAAAATTCTTTAGAAATAATTTCTCTATCTGAATTAGATAATTTTTCAGTATTTTTAATACATAATAACGTATCAGTTGCTTCATGCATATTACCATCGGAAAAATAATTATTATTTGTAGCTACAACCGGTATATTAAATTTATTAGCTAAAGTAATAAAAGAATTTTCAGTTATTTTTTCATCATCAAGGCCAGATCGTGATAATTCTAAAAAAAAATTATTTTCATAAATAGAAAAAAGATCTTTAGATATTTGTTCAGTCATAGAAATATTTTTAGATAGTATAGATTTACCAATTGGTCCCTTAACACCACCAGATAAACAAATTAATCCTTCTTTATTATTTTCTAAATCTTTTAAATTAATTGGTTCATTAGATTTGTTATTGTAAAATAAGTTCATTAAATTAATTACATTCTTGTATCCATTGTAATTTTTTATAAGTAATAAAATATTCGAATTTTTTGGATAATTGTTTATATTTTTTAATTCTAGATCTATTCCTATTATTGGTTGTATTCCATTTTTTTGAGCTAATAAAGAAAATTCAAAAGAACCAAATAAGTTCTGTTTATCTGTTAAAGAAATAGCAGGCATTTTATATTCTTTACATAAATTAATTATTTCATTAATGCGAAAAGAACTTTCTAATAATGAATAGTTTGAATATTGTCTTAAATGTACAAATGTATTTTTCAATTAAACAATTTTACCTTCTGATAGATTTATTACTTTATCAAATTTTTTTGTGATTGATAGATTATGGGTTGCTATTATAAAAGAAATATTATATTTCTTCACTAAATCTTGAATAATATTAAAAACTAAGAGACTATTCTTCTTATCAAGATTTCCAGTCGGTTCATCAGCAAGAACAATTTTTGGTTTATTAGCAATAGCTCTAGATATTGCTACTCTTTGTTTTTCACCACCAGATAGTTCTCTAGGTTTGTTATTTAATCTTTTTGAAAGACCCAAATTATTCAAGAGATCCAAAGCTTTTTTTTTTGCATTTGAAAATCTTTCTCCATTTATTAGTTGAGGAATAATAACGTTTTCTAAAGCAGAAAAGCTATCTAATAAATAAAAATTTTGATAAATAAAACCAATATTTTTTTTTCTCATTAAATTTCTACTTTCTTGTGATAAATTATTACAATTATTACCATCAATAAAAATTTCACCTCTTGTTGGACTATCTAATAAACCTGCTATTTGTAGTAAAGTAGTCTTACCAGAACCTGAAGGGCCTAATAAACCTACACACTCGCCTTCTGATAAATCAACATTTATATTATTTAAAGCAATTATATTCCTTCTTGGTTCAAAGAACTCTTTTGTAATATTTTTTAACTTTAAAATAATAGCCATAAGTTATTCTTTTCTTATTAAATCAATAGGATTGTCTTTTGATACCTTCCATGCTGGTATAAAACTAGCAATAAAAGATATTAAAAGACTTATAATAACTACATAAAAAACTTCATTAAAATCAATCCTTGATGGAAGATTAGATAAAAAATATATCTCTGAGGAAAAAAGATTATAATCTACGAAATTTTCTAAAAATACTTTTAATGTATTAATGTTTAAAACAAATGTTATGCCAAGAACAGTTCCAATTAAAGTTCCAAAAAAACCAATTACAGCTCCGTTAATAAAAAATATTTTTAAAATAATATTTTGACTAGCTCCCATTGTTCTTAGTATAGCTATATCGACCTGCTTATTTTTAACTAACATTATTAAACTTGATATGATATTGAATGCAGCAACTAAAATTATTAGACTTAATATTAAAAACATTACATTTTTTTCTGTTTGTATTGCTTTAAAAAAAGTCTCATTTGAATATCTCCAGTCATATAATTGGTAATTAGATAAATTTAAATTATTTAACTTCTCTTTGAAAAGATCTATTGAGTCTATATTATTTAGAACAATTTGAAAATATGGTTTATTGTTATTTATAACAAATAATTTTTCAGCATCAGAGTAACTTATAAAAATTAGATTATTATCATATGTATACATTCCAGAATCAAAAAATCCTCCTACATTAAATGTTTTAATTTTTGGAATATTTCCAAAAGGAGTTGATGATAATCTGGGTATAATAAGTTTAAAATTATCGCCGACCTCTAAATTCACTCTATTCATTAATTTAGAGCCAACTAAAACAGAATTATTTTCTAAAAAAAATTTTTTATTAATTTTTAATTTATTTCGATCATTTTTTATTTTTTCTAAATCATTATTACTTATTCCTTTTAATATTATTCCAGCAGACTGATTTTTAGTTGATAAAAGACCTTGCCCGTCAATTATTTTTCTAAAGTTATTTACATTTTTTTCAGAATTTAAAAATTTTTTAAAATTATTGTCATCAAATTTATTATCATGAAAATGAATATTCAAATGCCCGTTAATACCAATAATTTTATCTAACAATTCAATCTTGAAACCATTCATTACAGACATCACAATAATTAATGTTCCAACACCTAATGTAATTCCTAAAAAAGAAAATAAGGAAATAATTGACACCATTGAATTCTTTTTACTTGGCTTAAGATATCTTAAAGCTATGAATAAAGATGGAAAATTTGAAATCATAAATTAAATTTTTTTTAAAATATTATTTTTATTCTGGATTTTAATTTTTTCTATTTTATTAGTTTTTCTATTTTTTATTTCTATATTTCCATCTTTTAATGATTTTTCACCAACTATAATTTGATATGGTATTCCAATCAAATCCATATTAGCAAATTTTTCACCTGGTCTATCGTTTGTGTCATCAAATAAAACTTCTTTTTTATTTTTTTCTAAAAAATTATAAATATCAGTAGATATTTTAACTAAAGTACTGTTTTTACTGTTTAAATTTATTAAACCTATATCAAATGGTGAAATACTTTTTGGCCATATAATTCCTTTATTATCATTAGATGATTCAATAACTGCTGCAACTAAACGCGATAAACCAATTCCATATGAGCCCATCTCTACATATATTTTTTTACCATTTTGATCTAAAACATATGCATTTAACTTTTCAGAATACTTTTTACCAAAATAAAAAATATGACCAATTTCAATGCCATTTGCAGTTATTAAATCATTAATATTGAAATCTTTTTTTTCTTTATATTTATCACTTGTTACAGAATATAAATTTCTTAATTTATTAAATGATTTTTTTATATCTAATGAATCAATGTTTCCTATTTTTTTATCATACAATATTTTTGTATCTCCTGATTTAGTTATTAAATGAAATTCATGACTTAAGTCACCTCCGATAGCTCCTGAATCTGCTTGTACAGGTAAAACTTTAATACCAATTTCATTAAAGATTTCTAAATAACATTTAAACATATTATCATAAGATTTTTGTGCATCTTTTTTTGAAATATCAAATGAATAATTATCTTTCATTAAGAACTCTCTACATCTCATTACACCATAACGAGGTCTTATTTCATCTCTGAATTTCCATTGTATTTGATAAAGATTTAAAGGTAAATTTTTATAACTATTTATATATTCTTTGAAAATTTCTGTTATTAGTTCTTCATTAGTTGGCCCATATAATAATTCATTATTATTTCTATCTAAAAATTTTAACATTTCAGGCCCGTAGTCATTATATCTTTCGCTTTTTTTCCAAATATTAGATGATTGAATTGTTGGCATTAGCAACTCTTGGCATTGATAATAATTGTGATACTTTCTTATTATATTTTCTATTTTTTTTAAAACTTTTAAACCTAATGGAAGCCATGCATATATTCCAGAAGTTGTTTGTTTCATCATTGATGATTTAATCATTAATTTATGCGAAATTAATGTAGCATCTGATGGTATATCTTTACGTGGTTTTAAAAAATATTTAGATAATTTCATTTATTTTATTAATTATACTGAAAAGTATAAAATTCTTTCTTAATTAAGTAAAAAACTATCAACCATAAAAAAAAAGATATAATTGATGTGATTAAAAATTTTTTTAAAATTAACGGATTTTTTGGCGCACCATCAGCATGACCTTTATCAATTTTATGAGATTTTTGTATACCAATAGGTAACATAGTAAATAAAACAATCCACCATATTATTACATATACTAAAAAACCTTTTAAGAATTCGACCACAACTACTCTTCTTCCAATTCAATTAATGTTCCACAAAATTCTTTAGGATGTAAAAATAAAATTGGTTTATTATGTGAACCATTAACTGGTTTTCCTTTTCCTAAAATTGTAACTTTTTTATTATTTAAATCTTTTAAAGATTTATCAATATCTTCAACCTCTAAACAAATATGATGCATACCGCCATTAGGATTTTTTTCTAAGAATTTTGATATAGGGGAATTTTCACCATAAGGTTCCATTAATTCAATTTTTGTATTTTCTAATTTAACAAAAACAACAGTAACGCCATGTTCGCTATAACTTTTAGGTTCTGATACTTCAGCATTAAATTTTTCTTCATATATTTTCTTTGCATCATTAATATTTGGAACAACTATGGCAATATGATTAAGTTTTTTTAACATATATTTACTATTAAACCTTTAAGAGATGAATTTCAATAACAGGTTTCATATCTAATGATTTTCTAAAATATTTATGAGAAAATAATACAATTTTATCTTTAAATGATTTTTCGAAAAATTTTTTATTTTTATATTCTTTAATAATATTATGTAAATTATTTGATAAATTCTTTTCAAAAGTCTTTATGTTCTCATTATTAAAAAAACCTCTACTAGAAATAATTGGTTTAGACACAATTTTATTACTTTTATTTAATAAAATAGAAATTAAAATTGTCCCATTATATAACATTTTTTTTCTATTTTTAATTGCATCTTCATTAATAGGAATGATTTTTTTTCCATCAAGCATGAGTCTACCAGAAGGAATTTCACCGATAACTTTAGGTTCACCTGGAGCAATTTTCAACATTAAACCATTTTTAAGAATTAATCCTTTTTTAATCCCACATTTTTCAGCAATTGCTATATTACTTTTTAAATGATGATATTCACCATGGACAGGTATTACTATTTCAGGTTTTATCCATTTATACATTTTCTTTAATTCTTCAACATGAGGATGACCTGAAACATGAACAAATTCATCATGTTCAGTTATTACATGAATATTTTTTTCTTTTAAATCATTTTGAACTTTTGTTATTGCTCTTTCATTACCTGGAATTACTTTAGAAGAAAATATTACTGTATCATCAGTTTCTAAAAAAATATTTTGGTGTGTATCGTTTGCTATTCTTGATAATGCTGCTCTAGACTCACCTTGTGAACCAGTGCAAATTAAAAGCACTTGGTCTTTAGGATAACTCATTATTTCTCTTTCATCTAAAAAAGGTTTGATATTTTTTAAGTAACCAGTATCTTGAGCTGCTTTATACATTGTCCATAAGGATCTTCCACATAAAGCTGCTACTCTTCCTGATTGTGATGCGATATATGCAAATGTTTCTAATCGAGCTAAATTGCTAGAAAAACTTGTAATAGCAATTCTGTTTCGAATTTTTTTAATTATTTTTACTAAACTATCTCTAAGTTTATCTTCGGAACCAGAATGTCCTTCAACATTTGAATTTGTAGAATCACTTACAATAGCTAAAACGCCTTTATTTCCAAATGATTCAATTTTATCTTTATTAAAATTTCTACCTACTAATGGTTTAGGGTCAATTTTCCAATCTCCAGTATGTAGTATATTTCCAAATTTAGTTTTTATTCCTAATGCGTTTGGTTCAGGGATAGAATGTGTAGTTGAAATAATATCAATTTCAAAAGGACCTAATTTGAAATTGCTATCTAGAGAAATAGTTTTCAAAAATTTGGGTTGTATTTTTAATTCTTTTAATTTTCTTTTTAATACAGCTGAAGCAAATGGTGTAGCATAAACAGGACATTGTAATTGAGGCCATAAATGACCGACAGCACCTATATGATCTTCATGTGCGTGAGTTATGATTATACCTAGTAAATTTTTTTTATTTTTTTTTATAAATTCAGGATTTGGCAAAATAATATCAATACCTGGTGTCTCATCAGAATTTCCAAAAGTTATGCCTAAATCAACAATTAACCATTTGCCTTGTGTTCCGTAAAGATAAAAATTCATTCCAATTTGCCCTACACCGCCAACTGGAGAAAATACTAATTCATTTTTTGGTTCAAAAAAATTTAAGGGTTTATATTTATAATTATTCATTGTAATTTAATTTAAAAATTTCAATTAATCCTAATATAGTTAATTTATCATTAATTTTATTTATCTTAGTTATATCTTTAGAAATAATTTTAGATAACCCGCCTGTTGAAATGCAAAATAATTTTTTTTTAAATTTTGATTGTATTTTATCAATTAAAAAAGAAATAAGTCCGACATATCCCCAATAGACACCACTTTCAATAGCATTTTTTGTATTTTTTCCAATAAATTGTTTATTTTTTTTGAATTTAACTAATGGTAGTTTAGAGGTTTTCTTATATAAATTATCAAGTGACATATTTATTCCTGGTGAAATTAAACCACCAATATAATTTCCTTTATGATTTATAATATCAAAGGTAGTCGTAGTACCAAAATCAATAACTAAAGCAGGTAATTTATAAAAAGTTTTAGTAGCAATAGTATTTACTATTCTATCTGCACCTAATTGCTTTTTATTTTTTATATCAATTTTTATACTTAATTTAGTTTTATTATAAGTAACAAAATGTGGTTTTTCATTTAAAAATCTCAAACATAATTTTTTAAAAAGAGAATTAATTTCTGGTACAACAGAAGAAATAATACATTTAATATTTTTTTGTAATTTTAAAAATTTATTAATAATTTTAAATTTTTTAAACAAAATATTATTATTTTTTTTAAAATCTATTGTTTTAATTCTAATTAATTGAAAAATTTTATTATTTTTAATAAAAGCTACAACGATTTCAGTATTTCCAGCATCAATTACAAAATAATTATTCATTCTATATAACTTGTTCTCCAAATTGAATTTTTTTAATTAATCCCTTAGAATTTAATTTTATACATCCATTTGATAATAAATTTAATAATTTGCCTTCAATATACCTATTATTTTTTTTTATAATAATATTATTATTAATTTTATAAACATTTGAAATCCATTGTTTTTTAATAAAAGTAAAACCTTTTTCTTTCCAAAGTTTATAATTATTAAAAAAAATCTTTAAAAAAAGTTTTATAAAAATATTTCTATTTAATTTAATTTTTTCATTCATTAATGATGTTGCTTTAAACTCATTATTCTTTAAGTTTGGA
>MDSY01091917.1_pt1 | contig 20741 bp, 15 predicted proteins | sample 811131 | NCBI WGS metagenome assembly MDSY01 (sample SAMN05326643, study PRJNA326480) | marine metagenome | isolation source: seawater | place: Atlantic Ocean: South West | collected 2010 | reverse complement strand
CATTGTGTCTTTTTCTATTCTATATTCCATTTTATAATGAATTATTTATTTAAATTTTTTAATTTTGACCTAAGCTTACAGCAAAAATAGCAGAACATGAGCACTTTCGGTATAGTTTTATTTCTTTTAATTGGAGGCATGGCCTTTTGGATGTTGTTATTCTTAATGGGATTCATTCTTCCTTATTGGCTTACATTGGCCTTATTCGAGCAACTACGACCGAAAAGAGTACTAGACGAAGAAAAAAAATAGCTTCTTTTACTCCCCTGTCTTATCCTTTTTTCCACTTCTTTAAAGAACTTATCTCTTTTTGATAAATCGACCGTAAAAGATAGTTTGCTCAAAATTAACTACCTTAGAATTATCAATAAATTGAACCAAAAACCTATGGAAATCACGCCGGAAATAAAAGACCGTTTAGAACAGCTTAGCAATAAATATGCAGCTATTGGGCAAGACCTTGTCTCATACCTAGATGGTTTAATATACGCCAACCCGATTACCTATTGGGATTATATCGAGGTAGAAGCCCTGTTGAGTCTACAAAAACCAAAAACGGATTTCCCCGATGAAAAAATATTTATCGTTTACCATCAAATTACAGAGCTATATTTCAGCTTAATTCTTCATGAACTCGAGCAGGTATGTCACAATGGTAAGATCATCTCAGGGTTGGGGCAAGACTTAGGTTGGAATGATACTTTAGACTGCGACTTCTTTATTGATCGCTTAAAAAGAATCAATATGTATTTCGAAACCTTGACACAATCTTTTGAGGTTATGCGTTTCGGAATGGAAAAAGATCAATTTACGAAATTTAGGATGTCGCTATTATCTTCAAGTGGCTTTCAAACAGCAGCTTATCGACGTATAGAAATTGCGTGTACTGATTTGAAGCACTTGGTGATGGAAAAGCAAAGAGAAAACTTGAAAGACGCCGACATCCACGAACAACTCGATAATATATATTGGCGGAGGGGAGCTATTGTTGAAGAAACTGGAGAAAAAGCTTTAACCTTAAGAGATTTTGAGAAAAAATACCTTCAAGAGTTTCATGAGTTCGCAGATAAATACCAACCCGTCAATCTATGGGTGAAATACAAAACGTTATCGGATCAGGATCAGAAAAATGAGATGCTAATTGCAGAGCTACGAACGCTCGACATTAATGTAAATGTAAATTGGCCATTAGTACATTTCCGAACAGCTGTGCATTACTTATCAAAGGGAACAGGTGATGAAAAAGGAACAGGGGGAACGAACTGGCAGAAGTACCTACCTCCGCGATTTCAAAGAAGGATTTTCTATCCCGAACTGTGGAGTCAACAAGAAAAAGATGATTGGGGTAAAAAATGGGTTGAGGAAGTTCTAGCAGACTCCATAAAAACAGGTTCTGCTTTCAAGAAATAGAAGATCACTACTCAATTGCCTTAAGGTATGCCTCTGATAAATCCAAAATCCCAAATGAATTCACCTGCGCACCTCTCAATCGCAGGTTAAATACAACTACAAGATCCTCAAAATACAAGGGGACAATAGGCGCTTTTTCATTTAAAATTTCTACACATGAATTAAAATATTCGTTCCGCTTAGCAGGCTCCGTCTCGGACCTAGCCGCATCCATCATCCTATCAAATTCTAAACTCATGAAATGACCATTCTTGGTGCTAGCTTTACCTTTATTTTTTGAATAATAGGGCATTAAAAAAGATTCTGCATCGGGATAATCTGATATAAATCCCGCCATCCACATTGATGCAGATCCGGATTGGATGGCGGCCATTTTTTCATTGAATGAAACACGTTTCAATTTTAAATTGAGCTTTAATTTCTGGTTTAACTTTTCAACTAGACTCATACACCAATCATCCTCAGGAGCCCCTTCTTTCGTGCTCACATGAAACGTAATAGTATCTCCCTTCTTATAATTGCTTCTTCTCATATAGCTTTTCGCCAAATTCATATTGTATGGGTTTTTAACGGCCCGTGTATATTTAAAAAAGGGAACTGATGGAAGGGCACCTAACTCAGCGGGAGATCCTTCACCAAAAAGGAACTCACGACAAATTTCTTGTCTATCTACAGCGTGGTAAATTGCCTTTCGCAAGTTTGAATCTTTAAATGGAAAGGAGTTACAATCAAACTCCAAAAAATTAATCTTTAAACCCTTTTTATGCTTTACTTTATGTAGAATATTCTTTCCTTCTTGAGCATCAATTAATGTGCCGAATAAAGAATTTATTTCATTGATAGGAATGGAAGAAAGCAGGTCTGTTTTTTGAGAGGTAAATGAATCAAAAATATCCTCTCCTTCTTTTTTAAACTTGATTTTTAGGGTATCTATAAAAGGAAGCTTGTTTCCAAAATTATCATCCCTCCAATAATTTGGGTTTCTTTCATAAAGAATCCCCTTATCAGATTTTTGCTTAAAGATAAATGGCCCTGTACCAATAGGGTGCTTAGCAATATCATTGCCATAAGCATTAAAGGCCTTTTTGGATATAACAGAAATACTTTGATGGGTTAATATTTTTAGAATGGTTTGTGTGGAGTCAATCAAACGTAGCCTCAAAGTCGAATCAGAAAGGACCTGAATACCCTTGACTCCTCTACTAAAATTAATAGTTGTATCATTTAAGAATTCTTCTGCACCAATTATTTTCGGGGTTAATAATTGACCTTGCTCATTAAGTACATGTCGAGAGCAAGCGAAATCTAAGGTGAATTTCACATCACTCGCTACCAATCTTCTATTCTGATCAACAAAGCACGGGTCTTCATGAAAATAAACACCTTGTCTGATTTTTAAATCAAGATAAGCGTTATCCGCTGAAAATGAATAAGCTTCTATTAGATTCGAAACGACGCTCTGGTTCTCTTCATCATAAGAAAGTAAGGTTTCATATACTGGAGCAACAGCTCTTTGATCATACATCGAAACGACTGACATTGGAAAGATATAATCTGATTTTTCAGAAGCATAGTAAGACACACTTCCACCATATATTGGTCCACCTTTAGCAATCAATTGAACTTCAGACTCAGAAGATGAGCACGCTAAGAGCAAGAAAAAACATACTGTTAAGCTGAAATAAAGTTTTGACATCAATTCGAAATTCTAACAATAGGAACCTGCTGAACCCCTTGTTTATTTCTTAAACTTAAATAATATAAGCCATTTACAAATGAAGAAAGATCGATAAAGTCACTATTCAGCTTTCTCAAAATCAATTTCCCCTCTTGGCTATACAACTCTATTTGCTGACAAGGTTCACTCAAAAAAACAGCACCAGTTGTAGGGTTCGGATATACTTCAAAACTTAAAACATCCGATACATCAATGCCTACAACACCTACAAAAACGGAGTCTTCAAAAGTACAGCCAATAGAATCCGTAATCAAAACACTATACCAAGCAGAATTTAAATAAACGGCACTAGAATCAACATGAAACGAGCTCCAATAATAGGTGTAAGGGGGTAATCCGCCACTCGGAGTTACGATTGCTGCTCCATTAAAAGCGCCTGTTTCAGAGGCATTAACGATCTCAAATGATGCAGAAATAGGATCAAGCTCAATAATTTCTAGTGTCTGATCTGTTTGGCAAGAGTTAGCATCTATAACGTCAATCGTATAGCTTCCTGCAGACAAATTACTCAGTGTAGTATCATCTACAGAACTAAGATTCACCTGATAACTATATGGTGCCGTTCCGCCAAGAGCACCAAAAGAAATAATTCCATCTGATACTTCTGCGCACAAGAATTCAGAATATTCGCTTTGTATCACGAGCATATCCGGCTCATTAATCTCTATATCAAGCGTGTCTAGACATCCCCTTGCATCTTGAGCCCAAACATTATATGTTCCCGCAGAAAGACCCTCTACAAAATTGAGTGTATCACCATTAAACCATAAAAATTCATACGGCATATGAATGGAATCCATCAATAAAGTAAGCTGGCCATTCTCTTCCTGAAAACAGGTCACATTTTGAATGAGCAAAGAATCTATAACCGCATTCGGTTCAGAAATGAAAACTGAGTCTTCAACTACACAGCCATCTGGATGAGTAATAACTACCGAATTCCAACCGGAAACAAGTGAGTCGTTTGGTTTTGTCGTAATGCCATTTTCCCAAAGAAAAGTACAGGTGCTAAACATACATGGGCAACCTGAAGAAGACATTGTTGCGCTACCGTCAGAATAACCAATACAAGTTGGTGATGAAATTGCACCATACGTAATTTCATAAGGGTCAACAAGATTATAAGTCAAGTCTTCATAGCAACCTGAAGCATCTGTTACTCGAACCATATAGGAGCCAGCATCAAGATTTGATAACGAATCGTCGTAAATGCCATTTGTCCAATGGTAAACATATGGATAAGCAGCACCCGTAACATTAATACTTACTGAACCATCTAAAAAACCATTACAGGATGGATTGATGACACTTGCCGACGCTACAACAGCATTGTCAGCACACAATTGAGCCGTGTTGGAATATAAACCATCGTAATTACTACCTAAATAAGAGCCCCATGCAATTCCCGAATTCGGAACAGAAAGTGCGAGTTCCATCCTACTCACGACAATTCCATTCCATGCTACTGGATTCAAACTATCTTTTCTAGAGGCAAAAATCAAGTCAACAGACCCGTCACCTTCCAGGTCAGCAAATAATGGTGTAGATCCCAAATTAACACCGGCTTCCAAGGGCGTAATAGAGGATGCTAAATTCGTATCAAAATCAATTTTTTCGAGTCTATGTTCAAAATAACCATTCATGACATATGTAAGAGAGGTAACAGCCTCATCTCTACCATCATTATTTAAATCTATGGCGTTTCCTGAGGCATAGTTCAATTGGCCAAGACTATCGATGAATTTCAAATCTCCATTCGAACCGTCTAGCATAATTTGATAAAAGTCACTGAAAGAAGGCGCAATCCCCTTGAATAAGGTCAAGAAAACATCGGGTGTATGGTCAGAAGTGAAATTTCCAATTACGGGAGCAGCACTAGATTCTGTATCCGGATGCTGGAATGACCATTGCTCAGCGAAATCAGCTCCAGAGAACTTTTGGAGCTTGCCACCATAAGATAAAACATAAATATCATAAGTATTGGTTTCCTCATTTAGAACTAGAGATGGCGGTGCAATATACCCTTTCAAAGAGTCAGTGGCTAAAATCACTGAACCATTCATATTGTTGCCCAAAATACTTGTCAGTGGACAAGCATAAAAATGACCTCCCAAATTTTCTCCACCTGTTCCAAATAAAACCCAGCGAATACCATTATTTTGAAGATCACAAATAATCGGAGAACAATACGTTTCTGCACTATCAGGAACAACGGCTTGGGCCAAAATTTCGCCATCCGTTGATGACAAAACAAGAACATGACCAGGCGGCCGGTCAGTCTCCCATTCTGGAGCCGAATAATCTCCACCATTTGTTACGATGATGTCTTTAAATGAATCTGCGTTAACATCATTAATAAACTGAGGATTATAAAAGTTATACCAACCGCTGTCCGCAGGATTTGTTCCGTACGGGAAAAAATCCCAAAGTAAAGTACCTGTCGCACCGTCAAATACTAAAAATTGAGCTTCTCTACCTGTAATAAAAACATCCTCAGTGCCATCAGCATTGACGTCATAAAAAATTGGAGAGCCATAAAGCTCACTTCTTGATGGTGATTTCCACAGCAAAGATCCATTCGTCCCATCAAAAGCCATTACACCTGAATTGCTGATTTCACCTTCGGTTCCACCGCCAATAACAATATCAAGTACACCATCATTATTCAAATCACATGGCCTAGGCGAAGATAGCGTTGGTATAGAATCGACAAATGTTTCCCATGTTAAAACCTGACAAGAAATATAATGAGTGCTTAATAAGAAGACTATCGAAACGAGATTTTTCATAGCTTCAGTAAGGTTTATTAATTACGCACGAGGTGCAAAAACCCATGACCTTCCACGACTGGGGCCGGGGAATCCGAGAATTGATCTTCTAGACCAACCGCAATATACTTATAGAAATACACGCCCGCCTCCGCATCTTTACCCGAATTGTCAATTTCACCATTCCATGCTGGGTTATCATTGTCCGGATCAACGCTGGTTTCATTAAAAACAATGTTACCCCAACGATTGAAAACAATCAATTGCAGCTCTTGAAGGTTTTCAGTATCTAATTCAAAAAACTCATTTGTATCATCTGCATCATTATTGGGAGTGAAAACATTTGGCGCTGAAACAACGGGCTCTGGCGGAACTGGATATATACACGACCCATCATCTGCCGTCGCTAAAGGATTATAATTAATCGCATTCCCATCAGTACAACCACAAATATCCAATATAATTTGTAATTGAGCAGAGTCTGAACAATTTACACCTTGAAAAACTACGAGTTGAACATTATAGGTATTACTTCCCGCTCCATCATAGGTTTGGGTCATCTGCTCAATAACGTTACTTGATTGAGAGGTGCCATCGCCAAAAGATAGTTCATAAGCATCGGCATTTTGACTATCACCATAGTCAAACGTAACTAGTAACGGTGCACATCCTTGCACAGGATTTGCAGTGAGCGCCGCAATCGGCGGATCTAAAAGCTCGACAAACGCACTATCTTCAACCGTACATACGGCGTCCTCTACAGATATATAATACCATCCCGAAGGTAGATCCGTCCAAACCGAGGCGGCAGGGCCATCCGCTCCAGCTTGATTTAACCATGAATAATACACACCGTGTTCTGGTGTAGTTGTTTCTCCTACAACAATCGCAGAAACAAAACCATCAGGTTCACAAGTTGCAGGACCAACGTAAATAGTATCAATTTCTAAAGTTTGATTTTGCGTCAAGGTAACTGTATCAACACCAGAAAAATTGCAGAAGTCCGTTGCAGTGACCAAAACATCAATAGACCCGTTTTCTGATATGCCTTGATAGATTGTATCTCCAGTACCTATGGGATTCCCATTCATGTCTGTCCAATCATATGTGTAGGGTGCATATCCGCCTGATGCAGATGCTCCCAAAGGAACGCTATCGTTAGCACACAAAACAGTAATGTCTGATTCTGTAATATTCAATATTGGACCATCTCCAATATAAATAATCCCCTCAGAAACAATCGTGTCTCCACAAATATTGACTAATTCTACTGAAATGGTCACTGACTCAAATCCCTCATCAACTCCATCCTGAATAGGTGATAAATTAACAGTTACTGAATCCTCTCCTGGAAGAAAAACGATCGTATCAGGAAGGAAATTATAATCTGTTCCTTCAATTGCTTCTCCACCGATTTCATAATTAATAATTAAAGTATCAGCAACATCTCCTTCGGGTCTCGTAAAGTAAAAGTTAGCATCTGTACATCCTTCTACAATCGTTGAATCACCTGAAACTGTTGCGACAGTAACGTCAACAGCGTCAGACACGAAACTTCCTGCTTCAAGAAATACAGCAGTATTTAGATAATTATCTGAGCAATCCGCAATGGCATATTTGAAATGGTATGTCTCTCCGCATTGAACACTCAGTTCAACTGGAATGGGAACTGTAAATCCGTTCATTGAATGAGATGATCCTGTATTTTGTATGTAAAAGGCTGCATTGGAGGTTGGATGGATTGTACTTATGGTAATCGGGGTGTTAGTCCCCGGAACTACAGCAACATTTGCTGAACCTCCTGGAAATCCTGCAGGGGAAGAATAGGGACCTGTTATACCCGGTCCACTTACAAAGAATGCAAAGACGTCATTAAAAATAGAACCTATCCATTGTAAGTATTCATCAGAAGCAAATACAAAATTAAAAGCCGCAACGTTAGAAGATGGCACAAAATCAAATTCTAAAATAACAGCATCACTTGTACTTAAAATGGCAGGATTTACTGATTGGGCAACAGCAAGCAAATCGTTGTCTGGCAGGCCACTTCCTGGCTGGCCCGCATCAACATCGGCAGGACCCCCGAGTAGACCGTCTATTGGGCCGGCAGCCATTACAACTCCTGAATTGAAACCGATATTGGAATTGACGCCGTCAAACGTACCAATCTGATTGGCATTACCAGTGAAGGTAACATTGGAGATAACGATACCCCCACCCACAAGACTCTGGATGTATTGCTCCGGAGTCATTCCGGAAGCCACTGTCAATTGAGCACGAGAAACCTGCACTAAACACAGCGATGAAATAAAGAAAAATAAAAACTGTTTCAAAATTCTAGTAATTGATGATGTATACTAAAGATGCAAGTCTTTAATACGTAGTTACACGCAAAAATAAGCAATAATTCACGACTAAAAAAAACAGAAGCCAACGAGAAGTAAATAAATATAATTTTAGCGCTCTAATTTTGAACTTAAATGGACTTTTTAAATCACATACTCAAACATGGTTTATGCAAAAGAAAAAAGCAGTAATTTGGAGCCGAAAAATATAACATATGTTACAAACACAAAACTACATTTCCGAGCATAAAGAACGATTTTTAGACCAGTTAATGGAGCTGCTGCGCATTCCTTCAATTTCGGCCGACTCCGCATATAACAAGGATGTTGCCTCTTGCGCGGAAGCTTTAGCGGTAGATTTAAAAAGAATTGGTCTCGACAATGTAGAAATCTGTCCAACAGACGGGCACCCCATTGTCTATGGAGAAAAAATTATTGACCCAAATTTACCTACTGTTTTGGTTTACGGCCACTATGATGTTCAACCTGCCGACCCCATTGATTTGTGGACAAACCCACCCTTTGAGCCAATAATCAAAAAAACAGATCTTCATCCCTCTGGAGCCATTTTTGCAAGAGGCGCTTGTGATGACAAAGGGCAAATGTACATGCATGTTAAAGCCGTAGAGGCCATGATCGCCAAACAAGAGCTTCCTTGTAATGTCAAAATGATGATCGAAGGCGAAGAAGAAGTTGGTAGTGAAAATCTAGCTGTTTTTGTTGAAAACGAAAAAGAAAGGCTCTCTGCGGATATCATTTTAGTCTCTGACACAGGAATGTTAGCTAATGATGTGCCTTCTATTACAACAGGCCTAAGAGGCTTGAGCTATGTGGAGGTTGAGCTAACAGGGCCAAACCGTGACCTGCACTCCGGATTATATGGAGGATGTGTAGCAAATCCAATAAACATTCTTTGTTCAATGATAGATTCTTTGCAAGATGAAAATCAAAAAATGACCATCCCGGGTTTTTACGATGATGTGGAAATTCTTTCAGCTGAAGAACGAGCTGAAATGGCCAAAGCACCATTTTCTCATGAAGCTTATTGTAAATCGATAGATATTCAAGATACGCATGGCGAAAAAGGTTATTCGACACCAGAAAGAGGGTCAATTAGACCTACTTTGGACGTAAATGGTATATGGGGAGGTTATACTGGAGAGGGAGCAAAAACAGTAATCGCCTCAAAAGCATATGCAAAAATATCTATGCGTCTTGTACCAAATCAAGATCCTGACAAAATCACAAAGCTTTTTTGCGATCACTTCCAAGCGATAGCGCCCAAGGGTGTATCTGTTAAAGTAACACCTCATCATGGTGGAGAACCCGCCGTCACACCAGTAGATTCTGTCGGTTACCTTGCGGCAAGTGACGCCTATCAAAAATCATTTGGCGTGAAGCCGATACCAGTTAGAAGTGGGGGAAGTATTCCGATAGTGGCAATGTTTGAAAAAGAGCTTGGTTTAAAAACTGTCCTAATGGGCTTTGGTCTCGATAGCGACGCTATTCACTCCCCTGATGAGCACTATGGAATATTTAATTACTATAAAGGAATTGAGACCATCCCTTACTTTTATGAATCATTCGCTAAGAGAATGAAATAACATGAAAGTCTTGCTTGCTCTTGTTGCACTTGCTCTTTTCAACTCTTGTGGATCTTGGGAAGATCCACAGCTCATTAGCTATGATGGGCTTTCTAAATTTTCTATAAAAGAAAAAGTGTTAAAGGTAAATCTTAATGGTATTGTAGAAAACCCAAACAGCAAAACAATATACATCTACAATTTAGATACGGATGTTATTGTGAATGGGCGTAAGCTAGGTTCTCTCGCTATAAAGGAGCGGTTTAAACTGCCAAAAAAAACCTCTACGCACCTGTCCATCCCACTCGTAATTTCACTCGAAAAAGGAGCAATGTTTAAATTAGGTATGCTTACATTAAAAGATTCGGCGGACTTTGTTTTTAAAGGAAATATGATTGGCGGTGGGCGTATTTTGAAAAAAAGCGTACCTTTTGAAGTAGAGCGTACATTGTCAACTAAATCTTTAATATTACCATAAATGCTATCGGCTGAACACCCCAAAAAACTTTTTTTATTAGATGCCTATGCCCTCATTTATCGTGCATATTTTGCTTTTTCAAAAAATCCGCGGATCAGCTCAACTGGACAAAACACATCCGCTGCATTTGGTTTTACAAATGTCTTGATTGATATTTTAAAAAATGAAAAGCCCACACATATTGCTGTCGTTTTTGACCCTCCGGGAGGGTCAACAATAAGGCAAGAAGACTTCGCGGAATACAAAGCTCATCGAGAAGCTATGCCAGAAGATATTCGTTCAATGATTGAGCCAATTAAAAACCTTATCCGATCATTTAACATAGAAGTAATTGAGGTTGCTGGCTATGAAGCGGATGATGTCATTGGAACATTGTGTAAAATGGCCGAGAAAAAAGGATTTTCAACCTACATGATGACTCCTGACAAGGACTATGCACAGCTCGTTTCAAGCAACTCATTTATGTATAAACCTGGCCGTGGGGGTGCACCGGCACAAATACTCGGTGTATCAGAAGTTCAGGAGAAATTTGGTGTGGATGACCCATTGCAAGTAATCGATATTTTGGGGCTTTGGGGAGACGCCTCAGACAACATCCCGGGAATTCCTGGAATTGGGGAAAAAACATCAAAACTTCTTGTAGCAAAATATGGGTCTATTGAGGGGCTAATTGAAAATGTAGAAGACCTTAAAGGAAAGCAGAAGGAAAACGTGATCGAATTTGGAGCACAAGGACTACTATCAAAAAAACTTGCGACCATAATAACAGATGTTGATGTGGCCTTCGAAGAAGAAAAACTAAAGGTAAAAGCCATAAACAAAGAAAAATTAAAAGCTTCTTTTACAGCGCTTGAATTTAGAACATTAGGAAAAAGAGTTCTTGGTGAGGAAATCGAAATCAAATCGACACCTGTAGACGAAACAGCTAATATAAAAACACCCACCAAGGATGTTTCTCAGCTTGATTTATTCGGTGCACAAAGCATGGTTGAAGACAAAGAACCTATACCGACTTCTTCTTTCAAAACAATTGCGACAGAGGGGGCTAAATACCATCTTGTCAATACACAAGAAGAGCTAGAAAAACTGATAAGTCTACTCAAAAAACAAAAAGAATTTTGCTTTGATACGGAAACAGACAACCTTGAGTCAAGACATGCAAACCTTGTTGGAGTATCTTTTTCTTTTAAAAAAAAAGAAGCCTATTATGTCCCTATTCCTGAGGTTGATGATTTTTCTAAAAACCTAATTCAGCAATTTTCATCTGTTTTTCTAAATACAGAGATTCTTAAAATAGGTCACAACTTAAAATATGATTTAAAAGTATTGAGTAGATATGGAATCGATGTCCCGTCGGGATGCTTTGATACGATGATTGCTCACTATCTAATTAATCCTGAATCCAAACAGAGTATGGATTTCTTGGCTGAACAGCACCTGAACTATCAATGTGTTTCCATAGAATCTTTGATTGGGAAAAAGGGGAAAAATCAAAAGAGCATGAAGGATCTCTCCGCTGAGCAAGTTTGTGATTATGCTTGTGAGGATGCGGATATTACCTACCAGCTAAAAAAACTTTTTGAAACTGAAATAGAAAAAGCACACCTTAAGTCTCTATTTGAAAATGTTGAAATGCCTTTAATGTTTGTGCTGAAAAACATGGAAATAGAAGGAATTAATATAGATGTGAATGCTTTAAAAAAGTTTGGTGAAGAGCTGAATGAAGACTTGATCCGCCTGCAATCAGAAATAATTAAAGCCGCAGGTGAAGACTTTAACCTAGACTCTCCTAGACAACTAGGAAATATCCTTTTCGAAAAAATGCAAATTTCAAGCAAGGCCAAAAAAACCAAAACTGGTCAGTATGCCACCTCAGAAGATGTTTTGCAAAAGCACGAAAAAGACCATCCTATCGTGGGAAATATTTTAAATTACAGACAGTTAAAAAAGCTAAAAAGTACTTATGTAGATCCACTTCCTGAACTGTGCGACCCAATAGATGGTAGAATTCATACCAGCTTTATGCAAACTGTTACGGCCACGGGAAGGCTAAGCTCTAACAATCCCAATCTTCAAAACATTCCTATTCGCACAGCAAAAGGTCGTGAAATTAGAAAAGCTTTTGTGCCTCGAGATGAAAAACATAAACTTTTGGCTGTTGATTATTCTCAAATTGAATTGAGGATTATTGCTGCACTTAGCGAGGATAAATCTATGATTGAGGCTTTTAGTAAAGGCGTGGACATTCATACTGCTACTGCGTCAAAAGTATTTAGGACCCCGGTAAATGAAATCACGCGTGAACAAAGGTCTCAGGCAAAAGCCGTGAATTTCGGAATCATTTATGGGCAATCCGCATTTGGACTTGCACAAAATTTGAATATCAGTCGCAAAGAAGCAAAAGGAATTATAGACAACTACTTCGAAGAGTATCCGACCATCAAAAAATACATGGAAAATGTAGTTGCTTCGGCAAGAGAAAAGGGATACGTAAAAACGGTTCTAGATCGAAGGCGTTATCTACCTGACATCAATAGCACGAATGCCATTGTGAGAGGGTATGCCGAAAGAAATGCCATAAATGCACCTATCCAAGGTTCCGCTGCAGATGTTATTAAGCTAGCAATGATTGCCGTTCAAAAAGAAATGTTTGCCCGAAAATTAAACTCGAAAATGATTCTTCAGGTACACGACGAATTAGTATTTGATGTGCATTCAGATGAGCAGGAAATTCTAGAAAAAATGGTCAAAGAAAGCATGGAAGGAGCCTTAAAATTAAGCGTCCCCTTAGAGGTTGAATACAAGATTGCTGGAAATTGGCTTGATGCCCATTGATAATATTTGTTAATCCACACTTAGTATGCGAAAATGACACTTGAATAGTTGTATCTTTGTGTCTCAATTTTTGGAAATGGACATTTGGATTAAAGCTGCTCAACTATTTTTATCTCTCGCTATTTTGGTGACCCTGCATGAACTAGGTCATTTTATCCCGGCGAAACTTTTTAAAACACGCATAGAGAAATTTTATCTTTTTTTTAATCCTTGGTTTTCGCTCTTTCGTTACAAGCGAATAAAAGGGAAAAAGAAATATGCCTGGTTCACCAAAGAATCACCTGAATCCTGGAAAGAAGACGAAAGCACTACAGAATGGGGTCTCGGATGGCTTCCTCTAGGTGGATATGTAAAAATTGCGGGTATGATCGATGAATCCATGGATAAGGAGCAACTCGAAAAGCCAGCTGAACCTTGGGAGTTTCGTTCAAAACCAGCATGGCAGAGGCTAATCATCATGATTGGTGGTGTGACGGTCAATCTACTGTTAGGATTCTTTATTTACACTATGGTGATTTTTGCCTGGGGTAGGGTTCAAATCAATCCTCAAAAAATGGAGCATGGCGTAAGTGTTCATCCCTATTTAACTGAAAAATACGGCATACAATCAGGTGACCAAATTCTTGAAGTTGACGGAGAAGCTTTAACAAACTTAGATGAGCTGAATAAAATTATTATGCTTCGAGAGTTAAATACCATAAAAGTAAAGCATAGCGATGGACAGGATGAGACCATAGACATTCCAGAAAATATTGGATTAGAATTATTTCAAAATAACGCCTTCCCGGCATTCGGTATGAGAACCTCATCTTCTTATGTTCAAGAAGTTCAGCAAGGTTCTAATGCAGAAAGTGCTGGGCTATTATCCCAGGATCAAATCATAAAAATTGGCGAAAAAGACATTAACTACTTTGATGACATTCAAGGAGCATTATACGCCAAAAAAAACAAGAAGGTGCGCCTTACCATCATACGTCCGGTAGCTGAATCAGCAAAGGATACAATATTACTTGATGCCGATGTCAACGAACTTGGAACGATAGGGTTTTCCGTTGGGATTTCAGCAGTTGAAGATTCTAGTGCAGTTGAAACGGTTGCTTACTCCTTTTTGAATAGTATTACGGAAGGCACAACTTATGGAATACATACGTTGGGGGATTATGTAAGTCAGTTTAAATTTATATTTACTAAAAAGGGTGCAGGCTCCATTGGTGGCTTTGCTACGATTGGAAACCTTTTTCCTCCAGTTTGGGATTGGCAAGCATTTTGGATGCAAACGGCACTGCTCTCAATTATTCTTGCTTTTATGAACATCTTACCAATACCGGCGCTAGATGGAGGGCATGTGATTTTTTTAATTTACGAAATGGCTACGGGAAAAGAAGCCCCACAAAGAGTCTTAGAAATCGCACAATATATCGGTATATTCCTCCTACTTGGTCTAATGATATACGCGAATGGAAATGATTTAATTAGATGGATCAACGGTGGCTTTTAATAGCATGTCACAATTGAATTCAAATGATTTTTGTTTCTTTATAAAAAAATATAAAATGAACTTTACACGTCCAACTATTGCTTTCTTTTTTGCTATTTCTGCATTATCTCTACTAAACTCTTGTGGTGGAGCCTCTGCCTGTGATTGCAAGGCCAACGATCTTAAGGGTGAAGCCGCTGATACAGAAATGCAAGAAAAATGCAAGGAGGCTGAAAACAATATGACTGCTGAACAAAAAGCAGAATTCATCGCAAGCTATAAGAACTGCAAATAGACTGAACTGTCGTACGTAGAACTATAGGAGGACTGCTTTTGCGTTATCTCCCTAGCTTTTAGCGAACCATAAAAAACATTTGTATGCAAGACTTTCAAAACTATATTCTTGGTGCCTGGGGAAAAGGTGAAGGAACCGAAACCAAAATTTACAATGCGATAAACGGAGACCTACTAGGAGGAGTTTCTAGTGCGGGGATTGATTATGAGGCTGTACTCAAATATGGCCGAAACGTAGGTGGTCCTGCACTCAGAAAAATGACCTTTCAGGAACGCGGACGAATGCTAAAAGCATTGGCGTTTCATTTAGTAGAAAAAAAATCCGCATACTACAAAGTAAGTGCATGGACAGGTGCTACTAAAATTGATTCTTGGATTGATATTGAAGGAGGAATAGGAAATTTATTTGCCAATGCTTCCCTTAGAAAACAATTCCCGGATTTACCCTATTATGTTGATGGAGTAGCTGCTCCCCTTTCTAAAGGAGGAAGCTTTATAGGCCATCACATTATGGTCCCGAAAGAGGGTGTAGCCATTCATATTAATGCATTTAACTTCCCTATATGGGGTATGCTCGAAAAAATAGCTGTGAATCTCATGGCTGGCGTGCCTGCAATTGTAAAACCATCGGAGTATACCTGTTACTTAACCGAAGTTATGGTCAAGGATATTATCGCATCAAAAATATTACCCGAAGGAGCGTTGCAACTTGTATGCGGATTGGGCCGTGGTATTATTGATCATGTTGATGCTAGAGATACCGTAACCTTTACAGGAAGTGCCGCAACAGGGAAAATATTAAAAGGACTCCCTCATATCACAGACAGAAGTGTTGCTTTTAACCTCGAGGCTGATTCATTAAACGCATCCATTCTTGGGATGCATGCTACGCCTGATACAGAAGAATTTAGTTTATTCGTTAAAGAATGTGTCAAAGAAATTACCATTAAAGCAGGTCAAAAATGCACTGCGGTTCGAAGAATTATTGTCCCTGAAAACCTTATGGATGAGGTGCAAACCGCCATCAGCTCCAAGCTTGAAAAAACAAAAATAGGAGACCCATCAATAGAAGGAGTACGTATGGGAGCCTTGGCCTCAAAATTACAAGTCGAACGAGTACGTGAAAGTGTTCTTGCTCTTGAAAAATCACAAAAAATTGTTTCGGGTGATATAGAAAACTTCGATGTTGAAGGAGCTGACAAAAAGTTAGGCGCATTCTTCTCTCCGATTCTTTTTAGAAATGAGGATCCATTTAATAATACAGATTGTCACGACATTGAAGCTTTTGGCCCTGTATCCACTGTAATGCCTTATAAAGATTTGGGAGAAGCCATTGAACTCGCCAAGATGGGAAAAGGCTCTTTGGTGTCATCTATTGTTACCCCTAATAACCAAGAGGCAAGAGATTATGTAGTAGGTGCTGCAAGCATGCACGGAAGAATTTTAGTGCTCAATAAAGATTGCGCTAAGGAAAGTACAGGTCATGGATCACCCATGCCTTTGCTTACTCATGGGGGCCCTGGCCGCGCTGGAGGAGGTGAAGAAATGGGCGGTAAAAGAGGTGTGCTTCACTATCTTCAAAGAACGGCAATACAAGGTCACCCAACGACGATTACAGCAATAACAGAACAATTTCAAATCGGTGCAGAAATGCCTGAAGCCAATCCACATGTCTTTAGAAAACACTTTGAAGAATTGGTGGTTGGAGAAACGGTTTTTACACACAAACATACAGTAACTGATGCCGACATTGTAAATTTTGCAAACGTTTCAGGAGACAACTTCTATGCCCACATGGATGCTACATCTTTAGACGGAACAATCTTTGAACAACGCGTAGCACATGGTTATTTTATCTTGTCAAAAGCTGCAGGCTTGTTTGTTGACCCAAAGAAAGGACCTGTGTTACTCAATTATGGTCTAGACGAGGCCCGATTTATTAAGCCTGTTTATCCGGGAGCAACAATAGGTGTTCGTTTTACGGTTAAAGAGAAAATGGACCAAGAGAAACGTAGTGAAGATGACATCGCAAAGGGTATTGTGCGTTTTCTTGTAGATGTTTATGACGAAACCGGTGAAACTGTCGCTTTAGCAACCATTTTAACAATGGTAAAAAAGATTGATCAGAGCAATTAAATCACATAAGCTTCAAGTAAATAAGGCAATGCGACACCCTTAGCTAAGTCTTATCATGGAACTATCAAGTTACTTTGCGTTAACGAAAGAATACGTTGGTTTTTATAGTATTTTCCGCACGATTTGAAATTGAAAAAAATGCTTTGACAAATCGATTAACCATCAAAATACAATTCCATAGGCTCACTTAAATAATCTAATATTAAAGATTTTACGATATTTTCAATAAAATAAGTTCTTTTCGACTTGCCTAAGTGTCATTTATACACTAAGTTTGGTTTATATATTTTAAGCCTATGACTTCGACCAAAAAAAGAACCCTAAATGAAATAAGACAAACAAAGGACAGCTACTATGTTGTTCCTGATTCCCAAAAAAAGAACATGGCAGAGGAGGTAATTACGTCATATCTCAAACACGCTGAATCTGAAGGCAATATATCAATAGAGAATTATAGAGAATTTTTAGCATTCCTGAATTTAAACAGGTATAAAATCACTCAGGAATAGATGAGATCTAGTGTTGGGGGTAAATTCAATTTTGTATTTCTAAGTATTGTTGTTGTTCTTATTCTTTTTGGAAACAAGACTTATGACTTCGATCTCAATAAAGAGCAAATAGATAGTGGAGATACCTCTTGGATGCTTGTTTCCAGTGCTTTTGTTCTACTGATGACTCCTGGACTTGCCTTCTTTTACGGGGGAATGGTCAATGTAAAAAACATCATATCAACAATGCTACAGAGCTTTGTAGCGCTAGGCGTTATAACTATTGTGTGGATTTTCGTTGGTTTTAGTCTATCCTTCGGTGATAGCTTTTATGGAATTATCGGTGACCCAAGCACCTTTTTGTTTTTCGACAATGTGACCCTTGCGCCCAATCCTGATTACGGTCCAACCATCCCGTTTTTACTGTTTGCATTTTTTCAATTAAAATTTGCCATCATTACTCCCGCCTTAATCTCCGGAAGCTTTGCGGAGCGTATTCGCTTTAGAAGCTATATCCTTTTTATGCTCCTTTTTACGCTTTTAATATATAGCCCACTGGCCCACATGACATGGCATCCTGATGGCTTATTTCGTAAATGGGGGGTCATCGATTTCGCAGGCGGAACTGTCGTTCACATGTCTGCCGGATTAGCAGCGCTTGCAGGTGCACTATTTTTAGGAAAAAGAAAAAAAATAATTGAGAAGCCCGCAAATATACCATTCGTGATCTTGGGAACAGGATTGCTCTGGTTTGGATGGTTTGGTTTCAATGCTGGTTCCGCTCTAGGAGCTAATCTCGACGCTGTTGTTGCATTCGCCAACACAAACGTAGCTTCTGCCACGAGCATGCTTACTTGGATATTTTTTGATCGATTTACAAATCGAAAGATGTCAGCAATCGGAGCCTGTATTGGAGCTATTGTGGGTCTCGTTGCCATCACACCTGCCGCTGGAGTTGTCACACTAGGGCAAAGTGTTTTTATTGGTTTTGTGGCAGCTTTAATTAGTAATTTGGCGATTCGGTTCTTTAGAAAACTCAATGTTGATGATACGCTTGATGTTTTCCCAAGTCATGGGATAGGAGGAATTACCGGAATGATATTAACTGCTTTGTTCGCTTCGGAAGTTGGCCTAATTTATGGACAAACGGAGACGTTAATAATGCACCTTGTCGCCATTTTACTTGTTGTAATTTATACCTTAGGGATGAGTTATTTATTATTTCAGGTTGTGAACCTTATTACGCCTTTAAGGGTTCGTGAAGATCAAGAAGAAAGAGGTTTAGATGCCTCTCAGCACGGCGAAAATTTTTACTAAATCAATACAAGAAATTATTATAAGGATAGCGCACTTTGAATATTTCCTTCACCTCTTTGTATAAGATATCCCTAAGCTCATCCATGTTGTCTTTTTTCTGAGCAGATATGAAAATTGCTTTATTCGGACCTAACTTGGCCATCCAGGATTTCTTTAATGCGTCAAGTGATGAAAGTTCATCCGGATCATCAAGCGCAGCCTCTGGTGGAAGATAGGCGTCTATTTTATTGAACACAACTACCGTTGGTTTTGATGATTTATCAATCTCAGATAAGGTTTCATTTACCACACGATAATGGTCTTCAAAGTTTGAATGAGAAATATCCAATACATGAATTAACAAATCTGCCTCACGAACCTCATCTAGTGTAGATTTAAAAGACTCCATAAGTTGCTGAGGAAGCTTACGGATAAATCCAACAGTATCGGTTAAGAGCAAGGGTAAATTCCCCAAAACAACCTTTCGAACAGTCGTATCAAGTGTCGCAAACAACTTGTTTTCAGCAAAGACCTTTGACTTAGAAAGCACATTCATTAAGGTGCTTTTACCCACATTTGTATAACCCACCAAGGCAACTCGAACAAGCTGTCCACGGTTGCCTCTTTGTACGCGTTTCTGCTTATCAATTGACTTTAATCGATCCTTCATTAGCGAGATACGCTGCCCGATAATTCTCCTATCCGTTTCAATTTGTGATTCACCAGGTCCCCGCATTCCTATTCCTCCCTTCTGCCTTTCAAGGTGCGTCCATAGCCCTGTTAATCTCGGTAGCATATATTGAAGCTGGGCCAATTCCACCTGGGTTTTTGCGTGATAAGTCATTGCGCGGCTTGCAAATATGTCAAGAATGAGAATCGTTCGATCTAAAATTTTACACTCCAATATTTTTTCAATATTTCTAAGCTGTGATGGAGATAATTCATCATCAAAAATGACTAGGCTTATATCTTTTGACTTGACGTAGTCGCGAATTTCCTCAATTTTCCCACTTCCTACGTAGGTCTTTGGGTTTGGGACAGGAAGATTTTGCAGAAACATTCGTTCTGTTTTTGCGCCTGCTGTTTCTGCTAAAAAACGCAGCTCATCTAGGTGCTCAAGGGCTTCTTCTTCTGATATTCTAGAATGCGCAACCCCAACAAGCAGACAAAACTCCTGTAATTCTTCTAGTTTTTGTTTTGGCCTGCCCATTAATCTCTTAAACTTAGTACATGATCCGAAATATCAGAAACCTTTTGATCTGAATTCAATATGTCTTTATATGACGGCATTACACCTTTTCCATTTTTAATTATATACTGTATTTCTTCTTTTGAAAAGGAACTCAGTTTTAGGTTTTTTGATCCACTTGCCCCTAAATCCCCCGCAACTCCGTGGCACCTTGAACAATGGATGATATAAAGATTCTTTGCAGTCTCAGCTGGGCTTTCTTGATAGTCAACTTTCTCGGCACCCTGACAACCATAAAAAAAAAGCACTAACAAAAGAGCTTTACCAAGCACTACATTTAAAGAGGCGATTTTACGCATGCAAATACTCGTTTTTACCCATCTACTTTTTCTCTGTTCTTCCTTGCTTCTTTAAAGCTTTTTATGAAATAAACCATCGATAGCGCCGACGCAATAACCATAGCCACAACTCTAACCAGCCCTAAGCCGCCTTGAGCAATTGACTTTGGTAAGCGCATTCCAACCAAGGCAATGAGAATAAGTAAGGTAAGTAATACCGCTACATGCGCTATCATTTTATTTTGGTTTTTAACTCCTTGATAACACAGTAAAAGCACCACCCCAAAACCAACCGGAATGAGCGCTGTTGGAGAATTCAATTCAAGGTAACCCCACAAACCCATTGCAATTAAAACGAGGGCATTG
>MDSY01129619.1_pt1 | contig 20753 bp, 18 predicted proteins | sample 811131 | NCBI WGS metagenome assembly MDSY01 (sample SAMN05326643, study PRJNA326480) | marine metagenome | isolation source: seawater | place: Atlantic Ocean: South West | collected 2010 | reverse complement strand
ATCTGAGCCGTATACTTCTCCAGTCGATTTCATTTCAGGACCAGGTGCGGGATCAAGGCCTTGAAGCTTAATGAAAGGGAATACCGGTGCCTTGACGGAAACATGACCGTGAGTTGCTTCGGGTATGTCTTGCTGTGATAAATCAAAACCTAATGTCACTCTAGCAGCAATCCTTGCCATTGGTACTCCAGTTGCTTTTGCCACAAATGGCACTGTTCTGCTGCTCCTAGGATTTACCTCTAGACAATAGAGCTTGTCTTCTTGGATAGCAAATTGAATGTTAAAACATCCTTTAATTTTCAACCCTATACCAATTGCGTGAGTTTGTTCTCTAACCTTATCAAGCATATCTTCCCTAATTGTTTGCGTGGGTATAAAACAGGTTGAATCTCCTGAATGTATTCCTGCCTCCTCCAAATGCTCCATTACAGCACCGATTAGCACATCCTTTCCGTCAGACGCTGCGTCCACGTCCAATTCGATAGCGTGGCCTAGATATTCATCAACAAGTAACGGTTTATCTGGAGCCAGGTATGCCTCATTCAAGTATGCCTCTAATTGTTTTTCGTTAGCAAGTATCTCCATACCTCTACCACCAAGAACATATGAAGGTCTAATAAGAACAGGGAAGCCGATTTCTTTAACCGCATCTCTTACATCATCAGCACTTGTGCCAGTAGCTCCTCTTGGCATTTGAATGCCAATTCGTTTAGCGAACTCTTCGAACCTTTCTCTGTCGCTAGCCTCGTCTATTGCATCACATGATGTTCCAAGAATTTCCAAGTCCAAGTCTATTTTCTGCAATCTTGATTCTAATGGTAATGCCAAATTGATTGCGGTTTGTCCACCAAATTGTAGTAGAATTCCGTGCGCTTTCTCTCGCAATAAAACCTCTGTAACATACTCAAGAGTTAGAGGTTCGAAATACAGTCGATCTGATGTATCAAAGTCAGTTGAGACTGTTTCCGGGTTGTTATTCATCAAAACCGCATCCATTCCTGCCTCTCGAATTGCTTTGACAGCGTGTACGCAACCGTAATCAAATTCAATTCCCTGCCCTATTCTGATTGGACCAGAACCAATTACTACCTGTCTTTTTTTCACCCTCTGTTCGAGGTTGGGTAGCACATCTACACCATAGTCGCCTTGCGGCTCGTACGTCGAATAGTAATACGGCGTTTTGGCTGCAAACTCAGCCGCACAAGAATCTACCATGCGATAAATTGGATGCACTGACTTTGCGTGTCTAGATTTCATGACTGCATGTTCGCTCTTGATTTCTGTAAGCTCTTTCAATCCTAAAGGAGGGAATCCAGCAAGAGCATCTGCGATGTGGCCATCACTGAATCCAAAACTTTTCCACCTTCTGAACTCTTCCTTCGTGACATCCTTTGGTAAGCAACCCCTTGCGACAATTTCATTCTCAATCTTAGCAATACGCTCAAATCCGTAAAGGAACCACCTCGTTATTCTAGTAATTTCATGCACCCTCTCAACGCTCCATCCCCTCCTGAAAGCGTCAATTACTGCCCCCATTCGCCTATCTGTTGCGATATTGAGCCAGTCTATGAGAGTGTTTTCTGGCAATTCTTCATTAGCTCTCTCAGCCATTCCTTCTCCTTCAGATTCATCTGCACGAGTTAAGGGTCTTGGATGAGGCGCACCTTGCTCAAGTGAAGCCCAAGCTTTCAAAAATGCCTCTTCGAAGCATCTTCCGATAGCCATAACTTCACCAGTAGATTTCATCGAGGTACCCAGAGTTCTATCCGCCGTTCTAAATTTGTCAAAGGGCCACCTTGGTATTTTCACAACGCAATAATCTAGAGTCGGTTCAAAAGCGGCGGTTGTTCCTTCACCGGTTATAGGATTCGGTAGTTCATCTAGAGTATAGCCAACTGCTATCTTTGCAGCCATTCTAGCAATAGGATAACCAGTGGCTTTGGATGCCAAGGCTGATGATCTCGAAACCCTTGGATTTACTTCTATCACCCTTACCTCGCCAGTTGACTGATTTACTGCGAATTGAACGTTACATCCGCCTTTAATGTTGAGTTTTCTTATCAAGGAGAGGGACATATCTCTAAGCTGCATGTGATCTCTATCAGACAAAGATTGAACTGGTGCAACAACTGTTGATTCTCCTGTATGGACTCCCATAGGGTCAATATTTTCCATAGTGCAGACAATTGTAGCATTATCTGCTGTATCTCTCATAACCTCGTATTCATATTCTTGCCAGCCAAGTATACTTTCTTCGATTAAGACCTGCCCAATTCTACTGTTTCTCAGCCCAAGTGTTGCAATCTCAACCAATTGTCCGGTATTCCATGCTGTGCCACCACCCAGGCCACCTAGAGTAAATGCTGGCCTAATCAGTATTGGCCAACTCCCGATTTCATCAGCAGCAGATAGAACTTCGTCCATTGAATTACATGCTAGTGCTTCAGATATAGGTAGGTCTATTTCAAGGCAAACTTGGTTGAATAAATCTCTATCCTCTGCTTTGTCAATTGCATCTAAATCTGAACCAATTAGTTCTACTCCCAACTCTTCAAGAACCCCTGCATGAGCTAGTTCACTAGCGATGTTGAGAGCGGTCTGGCCACCCATACCTGCAAGGAGCGCATCTGGTTTTTCAATTTCCAAAATCCTTCGAATCGTATCGGGCAATAATGGTTCGATATACACCTTGTCTGCCATCTCAGGATCATTTTGAATTGTCGCAGGATTTGAATTTACCAGGATTACTTTGTAGCCGTCCTCTCTTAATGCTTGGACAGCTTGAGAACCTGAAAAATCAAACTCCGCAGCTTGACCAATCTTGATTGGGCCAGAACCTAATACCATTATTGTCTCTATATCTTCTCTTCGAGGCATTAAGCATCACCTCGATAGTGTGAGTCTACCATTTCTCTAAATCTGGCAAACAATGGATAAGCATCATGAGGCCCAGGTGATGCTTCCGGGTGAAACTGCACCGTAAATACTGATTTTCCTACCAAATCTAGACCTTCAACAGTCCTGTCATTTGCATTTACAAATCTGACTTTTGGTGTAGCACCATGGAGGTTTTCTCCATCTGGTGAGCAAAGTCCAGAAGGGTGAGCAGCCAACATTCCGGCTTCAGGATCTGCAACTGCAAAGCCGTGATTTTGACTTGTAATCCAAACTCTCCCGCTCTCTAGATCCACACAAGGCTGATTTGCTCCTCTATGTCCATATCGCATCTTGTAAGTCTGAAGTCCGCTTGCTAAACCTAGAAGTTGGTGTCCTAAACAAATCCCCATTACAGGTAGGTCTGCTTTCACCGCCTCTGCGAGTGTATTTCTAGCCAATGTTGCTTTTCCTGGATGTGCTGGATCTCCTGGCCCATTTGAACAGAACAAGGCTTTAACGCCATACGATTTTATTTCTTGGAATGTCACATCAGGAGGACACCATATGACTTCAAAATGGCAGCATAAACTTCTGAGTATATTGTACTTGATACCACAATCAATTGCTGCAATTCTTGGCAAAGGATTACCTAACATATCGCATGCTCCCTCGTTAACTATAACTGATTCATTTATTGAAACTCTATCAACCAAATCATCCAATTCTGGAGATTTAAGCTGCATAAGGTGGGTCCTTAAGGAATCCTCGTCTTCTAACGGCCCAAATACACACAATACGCAACCGTGCTCTCGAACTCGTCTCGTTATTGCACGAGTGTCAACTTCCTCTATCCCCGGAACCTGATGAAATGCCAAGAATTCACTAATTGATGCTACAGAATCACGATGGTCAGGATTTTTCATTGCATGCCTTACAACAACTCCTTGTGGCCATACTCCTGCTGATTCACTAGTCCCGTGATGTATTCCATAATTACCTATCAAAGGGTATGTAAAAGTCAATACTTGGCCAGCAAAGGATGGATCAGTTAGAGATTCCTGATAACCGGTCATACCAGTAGTGAATACTAGCTCGCCCTCACCCCAATATTTTGCTCCAAATAATTTGCCTGTAAACCTGCTCCCATCCGCTAGCAGAAGCACTCCATCACCACTAGCACAAGGTGGTATTTTACCACCATCAAAGATTGCATCTGTGGCGTCAACTAGGCTAATACGTTCGCCAAGAGAAGTGTCTCCTTTCTGAGACCAGTCTCCCGACATCAAAAATGCTGATTGAACAGGGGTCATAATCATTGGCAATGAGGACAATTGTTTGTTAGTTATACAAACTACGAGCACGGAGGGAATTGACATACTTACTATGCCCTTTGTAAGTATATACTTATATCAATTTAATTAGATTCTTTGTCGTGGACTAACTTGCCACCGTTTACCCCTTCTATTACTAGCCGAGCGTTCTCAAAACTTCGTTCGGTTGCCGAGTCTCCAAACCACGCTTCCATGAAAAGTGCCAAGGCAGCAACTTCGGAGTGCGGTTGATTACCAACTGCTACATTATACTGACAAATCTTGAAAACATCACTCGGTACTTTCGAACCACCAACAACTATGATTGTGGGTTTATCTCTTCTAATCATAGGAATGGCTTTGCGAAATGGCTCTCCATACATGGTAAGATGGATTGCAACACCACCTGATTCAACATGTTTTCTAAGATAGGAGAGACCTTTTACATGCTTCGTTTCCAAGTTGCCTCCGAATTTATCCCCTACTGAACCAAGATTTTCAAACAATTCTTTGTCTTCGTCGCCAGCTAACAAAAAACCATCGGCACCTAATGCTCTTGCGACCAAGCCGAGGTGAGTAGTTATTCTTGGATCTCGGCCTCTTCGATATCCTAATCTTAGAACTTCAAGAGTTTCGGACATAACAATCGCACAAGGTTTTGGGTTTCAAGCCTCGGATTCTAAAATAACATCGGATTCAGTTTCATCTCCTTCGTTTGAAAGTGAATAATCGATTCCAGGATTGCTCTCCATGAATTTCTTTACCCATACCAAGAGCCATGCATCTATAAACAACTTAGCTGCTAACAAAACAGTTCCACAAAGAATTGCTAGTCGAGCAGTCATCCAAAGACCTTCTGAAGTCTTAATATCGCCAGCAAATCCCATTATAGCAGGTTCAAATGTATAAAGAACAGCAAGAACGAACATTATCCCGCTTGCTAAACCAGCGAAAAGCTGACCAAGTTCTCTACTGAAATCTGATAGTAGTGAACCTAGGAAAACTAAACACGGCGCAATTATTGTTATTGCCATAAAGTCGGGACCAAAAAATATCGAATTGAAATCGGGTTTATTCTCTACCTGGAGAACGGTCAGCCACCAAAATACTGCATATCCAGCGAATATCCCTCCTACAATTTTTGCCTTAGCGTGAATCATAGATGGTATTGCGCTTATTGTTGGCGGATTTAATCTAGCAAATATGCTATCTGCGAAAGACAGATTTTCATCACTTGGCATTACAATATCGTCTGAAGATAGACTATGACCAAGGTCATCAATAGCCCCAGTTTCTTCAGACATGGGACAACCTGCATCTCCACATGTCATAAAACCTGCCGCAGATAGGGGCCACTACATGGCAGTATCCAAAGGTGGCAGAGATACCCGGCCACAAGTTATGGGAATAATCAATGCCACACCAGATTCCTTTCACGTATCATCGAGATATGGCAACATCGAAACAGCAGAAAAAATGGCACAAGATGGTGCTGATTGGATTGATATTGGAGGTGAATCAACCCGTCCAGGTGCGTCTCCTGTATCCATTAAAGAAGAGATAGAGAGAGTGATACCATTAGTGGAGGAAATTTCAAAATTTGCGAAGGTTTCTGTTGATACAAGAAACCCAGAAGTTGCAAAGTTAGCATTGGACTCTGGGGCACTTATGATAAATGACGTCAGTGGGCTACGGAACCCTGATATGTTCGATTTAGTAGTTGAATCAGGGTGTAAAGTTTGTTTAATGCACATGAAGGGTAATCCTGGAGATATGCAAAACAATCCAAATTACACTGACGTTGTTGAAGAAGTTCATGGTGAAATCATAACAAAAGCCAACCAATTATTGGATAGAGGACATAGAATTGAAAATATCTACCTCGACCCTGGAATTGGTTTCGGTAAAAATCTTGATCACAACTTGAAATTACTCAAAGCTAGTGAAAAATTACGACCATTTTCAATATTATGGGGAGTCTCAAGGAAGTCTATGATAGGGGAAATCTGCGATCAGAAGAATACAGAGGATAGGTTAGCTGGTTCTTTGGGAGTTGCAGCAAAAGCCTTCTATGATGGGATAGACATCATAAGAGTTCACGATGTCAGGGAACACGTAGATATGTTCTCAGTTTTGCGGAGATTGGAGGATTAAAAGTGTTCTTGATATTTGGCTCTGACCACCTTGCAGTTAGACTAGCAGAGTGGATTGGAGCACGCTCAAGAGTCAGAATAATTGGCCTAGCACAAGACTTGGTTGCGATGGAAAATGTCGAAATCGTCGTTTTACCAACAGAGATGGAATTGAACGAAATGCCACTACCGGAAGTCACACCTACTGCAATATTAATCCTTGAAGAGATTATTTGTGATGATGAACCAGTAAAATTGCTCAAAGATATCTGGCCTAATACACCTGTTCTATCAACTATCGATATGCTAGATGCTGAGTCAATTTCTGTTGAGGATTTGACTGTGAATGCTATTCAAGACAAACTACGGTCGGTTGATAGGAAACAAGGAGCTGAGGAAGTTTTGAGAAAAATTCAGCGTCAAGAAAATTCTGAGGTCTTGATAGTCTGTCATGACAATCCAGATCCCGATGCATTAGCAAGCGCAATGGCTATGAAACACCTTTGTCAATTCTATAATCACTCTGCCACAATTATACATGGTGGGATGATAGAACATCAACAAAATCGTGCAATGGTTAGAATATTAGAATTAGACCTGAAAAAAGTTATTTTAGATTGGGAAGTTGATGATTTGTTGAAGAAATCAGACTTGGTGATATGTGTGGATTTTAGCCACCCCAGTGCTAATAATGTCTTACCTCAGTCATGTGTTCCCAACATAATAATTGATCATCATTACAGCGAAAAAAGACCTGCTGCAGACGTACTTATGGTAAGGCCTGAATTTGCGGCGACATCCTCTTTAGTCGCCTCATTACTGATGAATTCTGGAATCGAAATAGACGAAAAGGTCGCAACTGCACTCGCATTCGGAATCAGAACAGACACACTAGGTTTCACGAGGTCATTCAATCCTGTGGACCTTAGAGCATTGTCTTGGTTGAGTGCTTGGGTGGATTGGGATTTAATGCGATTGTTTGAAAGCCCACCGAGGTCAAAACAGGTTCTTGAAATATTCAAACAAGCGCTGAATGAAGCAAGCATAGAAGATGGACTAATATTAGCACCAATATCTTCAATGGCAGATAGAGATGCCTTGTCCCAAGTCGCAGATTTTCTACTGCCAACAGAAGACATACATACTGTTATTACATATGGTGTAAGAATGTCAAAAGTGTATATATCAGCACGTTCTAACAATCAAAATATCCACTTAGGTAAAATCATGTCAAAAACTTTTGAGAGCGGAAGTGCGGGTGGACATAAATCCGTTGCAGGAGGGCAAATATCCTTCTCAAGCATCAACTCAGAAAATGATGCTGAGGCTATGGAAAAAATAACCACGATTCTAAAATTTGCGTTTGGTGGTGGGATAATTTGAGTGCTCCTATCGTCGATATTGATGAAAATCTTCGTCTTCTGGGAACTGCACATGTTGCGACTGCATCTGTTGAGGCTGTGAAAGAGAATATCGAAAACTGGAATCCAGATATCGTCGCAGTAGAATTATGTAATTCTAGGTATGAAACCCTCACATCAGATAGACGTCTAGACAAAGAAGGATTACTAAAAGTGATTAAAGAAGGAAAAGCACCTATGGTACTTCTACAATCCCTGCTTGCGGCTGAACAAAGGAAAATGGGAATTGACGAAGGACAACAACCCGGGGCTGAATTACTCGCAGCAGTCAAAATCGCAGAAGAATATAATCTAGAAGTTGAACTTGTGGATAGAGATATACAAACAACACTTCGAAGGGCTTGGAAAAGTATGGGGTTAAAAGAGAAAGTTGGCTTGTTTTGGGCGCTCCTTACCGATGAAGAACAAGAGGAATTTGAGTTAAATGAAATGCTGGAAGACCAAGATTTGCTAACCTCACTTATGCAGGAACTAAAAGAAGTTTCACCAGGTGCAGGTAAAGTTTTGATTGATGAGAGAGATGAATTCATAGCACGAAAGATTTCTGAGATTCGTGGAAAGGGTAAGGTCCTAGCAGTACTCGGTGCAGGGCATCTCAAAGGAGTCTCTAACATGCTAAATGAAGGCATCACTTCAAGTGATGAGCGAATGGAAAAATTGAATTTCGTCCCTAAAGGAGGTAAATTACTCAAAACAATATCATACGGCATACCTCTTATTTTACTGGGTCTACTCGGTTGGTTTGCTTACAATGGAGATCTAGCATCAATTAAAGAAAATGGATATTATTGGTTCGCTGGTAATTTTATTGGTGCCGCTGTGTTTTGTATGTTAGCGGGTGGCCATCCAATCGCAATTTTAGTTGCTGCACTAGCATCACCGATTACATCTCTCAACCCTGCCTTAGCTGCGGGTTGGTTTGCAGGTTATGCACAGATGAAAATTAAAGAACCCACTGGAGAAGACTTAGGCGAATTCCTTAAGCTAGATTCTGCGAAATTGTTCTGGACGAATAGGGCAGGAAGGGTTTTACTTGTGACAGCATTGACAAATCTTGGCTCTATGGCCGGTGCGTGGATATCGATGGGATTGATTGCAGTCGGGTTGTGAAATAAGAATATACTATTAATTGGGAATCCATAACCTAAGGCATGAAAACTGCTGTTGTAACTGGGGCTAACCGAGGCATTGGCTTAGAATTGACTAGGAAATTATTGGATTTGGGTTATTCCGTCCATTCAACATACAGAAATGAGATTGGAGGCCTAGATAGCATCAAGAATGGAAATTTGCAAACATTCAGCCTTGATGTCAGAGATGGGAGTGCTGTTGAGAAATTTGTAAATTCTATAGATGGAGATATAGATCTGTTGATAAATAATGCGGGCGTTGCTGACGGAAGATGGCAATCAATTTCCGAAATTGACATTGAGCACTGCATTGATGTGCTTCATATCAACTCTGTTGCTCCTGTTCTAGTGACACAAAAATTTCTGCACAAACTGAAATATGGTTCGAAAATAATCATGATGAGTAGCTTAATGGGTTCAATAAGTGATTGCCATAGTGGTAAATCATACGCATACAGGGCTTCCAAAACCGCCTTGAACATGTTTTCTGTCGCAATGAAGAATGAACTTGCTGAAGTTGGAATCTCAATCATGATAGTTCACCCTGGATGGGTTGAAACAGATATGGGTGGCCCAAATGCCCCCTTGAGTGTAAAAGAAAGTGTATCTGGCATTATTGAGAGAATAGAAGAACAGAGCATAATCCAAACCGGGAGATATGTCGAATATGATGGCTCGAGTATTGAGTGGTAGGTCTGCATGAATAATCTAAACACCCATTTCCATACAGTCATAAGTTATCATTGCCTTTAGAATAATGACAAACCATTTTTTAAATATAGCATTCAATTATACAAAATCATGCCCACTAGTCAATCAGATGCCTCTTGCTTTGCATGTGATGATGAGAGTATTACCTTCGAATATCACGGTGCAGATTTAGAAAAAATTAGATTATGCAAAAGGTGTTATGATCAATATCTTGCAAGAGAGATGGTCAATTATTGGAAGGACCACATCGATGAAGAGAAACGTAGAACGGGCAGGTAATATAATCCAAATAATTGGAAATATGTGTCTTTTTATCAAAAAATAGACGTTAATTCAAAGAATTCTTAACAAACAATGCGAATAGGGCGCGGCATGGTGGGCGCTTCTGAGGCTGTTGAGGTAGTCATCCTCAGTATGCGAGATGCATTTCTTGCAGTCACTGTTTTCGTAGCCGCAATGGTATTTTTGTTCAGTTGGTTACAATATGCCACAAGTGGGAAATTTGTTGATTACATTAAGAGAAATAAGAAATTTCAACCCGTAATTGGAGCACTGATGGGACTTACACCCGGATGTGGCGGTGCAATTGTTGTAATGCCAATGTTCGCCAGAGGTTACGTTACCTACGGAACTGTTGTTGCTACACTTATCGCCACATTGGGAGATGCTGCATTTGTACTGATAGGGGCTGCAATAACTGACTCAAGTTTTATCGCACCGGTAATCGCCGTACACGTCATCTCATTCATCGTTGGGATAACTTGGGGATACCTCATGGACTTAACAGGTACAACCCCTCGCACACCATTTGGTAGATTTGGAAAATCAAAGGTTGGTTCATTTGAGGAAGAACAAATAGAAGAAGATAATATTGATTCTACTATTGCTAGTATGCCTAGAGAGACCCCAGATGGAATAGGATACAAGATACTTCACCAAGGATACACTGTTTGGTGGATTGTGACACTGATTGGACTAGTGTTTGCAGTTCTTTTGTTAGTTTGGGCAGGACAAGATCCTGATTATGAACTCAAACTGTCTCTAAACCCACTAACATTGGACGGATTCATTACTTGGATTGGTTTATTGGGTACTACATTCTCTGTAATTTTATACATCGCTCAGAAAAACTGGTTTGCAGATGACACTGAAGCTACTATTGGAGATAAGCTACACTCGATGCGAGAGACTATGGTCCATTCAGCCAGTGAAACAGCATTCGTAACTTTCTGGGTTATGATTGCCTATTTGGTTTTCGAATTCTCCATGCTTCTAAGCGGAGTAGGGGAAGATGACATGGCTAAGTATGGAGATGGAATATTCGCTGTCTTAGTAGCATCTACAATAGGTTTGATTCCAGGATGTGGGCCTCAAATTATAGCAATCACTGCCTACACAAAAGACATGATATCGTTCCCAGCATTGACTGCTAATGCCATAAGCCAAGATGGAGATGCATTGTTTCCCTTACTAGTTAGGCACAAGTCTGCAAGCTTGTGGGCGACTATTCACACAACAATACCAGCGGTAATCACGGGCATGCTTCTTTTATTGTTTGAATATAATCCTTGATTAATTGTATAACATTAAAAAATGATTAATGTCGGGTATATTATTATTAATTCTAAGAGTATAGTATCATCGGGTTAAAGTAATGTTATCGGCCTACGAATCAATGCTTCTGCTAGGAATAATTTTGACTATTTTATTTATTCACTATAATAATCGAGAGAGAAGGAAAATCATCGAAAAGCAGGTAGATTTAGAAAATGTATGCAAGTTCAAAGATTGCAATAACAATTCGTTCAGAGGCCATCCTTTTTGCCATAAGCACACGGAAGGAAAACCTCAGGCTATTAGTGTTGAAATTGAAATACAAAATTTAGCAATCCAATCAAGACGAAAAGAGAGTGTTTGAAAATTCAACAAACTCAATCAAGCCATTCCGTGACAAGTTTCGGTAATAGTTCTCCAGCTTTACCTGTGTGAACCTCATCAAACATATCTACATTTACCGGTAGATCGTAATTTACCAAGATTGTGTGTGCACCGTATGTGCTAGCCACTCCAACTAGACCGGCAGCAGGATAAACATGTCCTGAGCTACCAATCACAATGAATATATCACAATTTTCTACTATTTGGTAAATCTTTTGCATGAACATTGGAATTTCACCGAACCATACAATATCGGGCCGCATTCTCGTTGGAGTTTCACAGCAGTTACAATTTACAAAACTCTTTGATAAATCAGAATCTGTCATCCGTAATTCCGTCTTTCCAGTAATTTCGCATCGCAGTGTACGCAATTCTCCATGCATGTGGATAACTGAACTACTCCCTCCCCTTTCATGTAAATCGTCTACATTTTGAGTAATCAAAGTAAAATCTGAAATTTCTTCTTGTAGTAATCCAAGTGCTATGTGTGCTGGATTAGGCTCGACTTCTGTTAACTGATTCCTTCTTGCTTGGTAAAAATCCCAAACCAATTGAGGATCTCGAATCCATGCATCTGGTGTTGCAACGTCATCGAGGCTATGGTTTTCCCACAGACCATTATTTCCTCTGAAGGTCTTAACTCCGGACTCAGCACTAACACCTGCGCCAGTGAGGACAACGACCTTCTTATCCCTCATAATCATCCCATGAATTAACTCAAATAAATAGTCAACTGTGTTTTTGGGGTATGTACGAGTAATTTTACAAGTTTGAAGTAAAAAAAATCACGCCTAAAATTATACCTTGTTAAAAAAAATAACATTGATGTATCTAAATATTTCAGGTGAAAATATGAGCCCAACAGGTTATTTCAAGTTTGATTTGGCTGACATCTCTAAAGCTTTGAGAATAACAGATGACGATACTAAAAAATATTTTACAGATGGAAGGAGAGTTTCGTTTCTTATCGAGCGTAGAGCAGTTGAATCAATGCCTGGTTCACGGCTGGCACCAAGTGAAGGTTCAGGGTTCGACCTAATTGATGCGAATGGAGGATATTGGGAGGTAAGAAGTCTAACTAGAGGTGGTATCTACTTCTGTCCATCATACATGGTAGGTTCTGGAAGAAAATTCGATGAGTTTGGGTTTCTAGAAAAATTGGATAATGTGGAGGGATATATTGTGACAGATATTTCCAAGTTCCCCATAATGCCTTATTGGATTATCCCGTATGATATCGTTAAAGACTGGTGGACAGATGGGGACCTGGGAACGACAACGAAAATTTCCTATCGAAAATTTAGGAATCTTTCCGATAGTTTGTAAGATTGCTGTTTTCTTAACCTCTTAATAGATGAACTTGTAATTCATCTCGTAACGTCTGACAAGAATGTAAGAGTTGTAGTGCTCCTACGTATGTTGTTCTCCTGTTAGAGGACATACGTTGATTGGTCTTCCCTGTCAAGGGATTAATGAACTTCTCGCCGCTTAAAGCCTGCGCCAAAATTTCACCTTCTATGAAGAAATATGGCATGCTTTTAGTTGAAAATAAGTGACGTTCCTCCACTAGCAAGGTTCTATCAACAAAAATCCAACATTCAACCGATAGAGCCATTGCTTCATTTGACATATTGGGATTAATATTCCGATCTTGGCCGAGTTCGTTAGACATTGCGATTGATAGACCATTAGCGGTGATTGATTTGACCTCATATCTGTAATTTCTATCTTCTGATTGCCAAGCATCTGGCTCGGAATTTCCATCACTCTCTATCAATTGACCATTTTGAGGGTCTTTTTTTCCATTGAAAAAAAGCTCAACAAGTTGGAACCCAAATCTGCCATCTCGGACAGATTTTAATTTCGACTGAAGGTTGTCTTCCAACCCTAGGTGCGTACCGTCTAGGATTCGTGTCATGTCCCAATCCAAAAACCCGTCTGGTTTAGGAAGTCGTTCTGATTTTTGTAGCAAGTTTCTTATTTTTGCTGGGCAAGAAGCCCCGCAATTGCTTCGAGCCTCTAGACACCAAATGCAAGTTTGGTAATGAAAGTATATGCGTTTTGTTAACTTTTTGACAAAGAAATATGATACAAACAAAACTAGGACTCCTAAAAACAAGTCGCCCTCGGAAATTAGTAAGGTGGCAAAATAGATTACGCCTAGTGAAAATGCAAGTTGAAAAATGTAGTATGGTAGTGGGTGTGGATTAACAGTCATACCATCACCTTGAACACAACTATTCGGTTTGTATTAGTTCCTTTCGTGGTGTTATCAACACCCCATGCATTGGCAGTTTTGGTGAACTCTTGGTCGTTGATCATGATGATGATTGGTTCAAGTCCAGCCTTGACACCACAGCGAACAACGTTTTCCTCGAGCAAAACCTTGCCACCACGTACTTCTCCGACTTCAAACGCAATGTGTCCACCTGGTTTAACGATTCTTTTTAGGTCTTTGAGGACGTCAGTCATTGCTTCTTCCCAATCTTTGATTGCCTTTAACTGACTGATTTCAATCGTTGAAGAATCTATACCAATAAACCAACATCGCAGCCAATTATCTCCTTGATAATCAACTACATCTAAGAATGGTGGCGAGGTTACAACAAGACTTGCAGAATCATCCTGAATCAATTCTACATTTCTTGAGTCACTGGTCGATAAAACACTGCTCAAGTCGTTATGGAAAGAATCAAGCCGAACACCTTTCCAGTCTTTTAACAGCGATTTCGATTTCTTCATTATACGAGGTTTGATTGGCCTATATTCTGGGACTTGCTCCCTTTGTTCATTGATTTTCTTTTGACGTTCTGCGGTAACAGCTTGATTTGGGGGTAAAGAATATACAGAAAAAAATCCAGACGAATGTCCAGTTAGTCGATTAATCGCCACCATTCGTATCCATGCATCGATATTATCAATCGTCCCATCTTTTTCACGGTCCAAGAGATATTCCTTTAGTGAGATGATTTCTCTAAGAGTATCTTTGTGATAAAAATGTAACAAATCTTCATTTTCTTCCCTAGCCAGTGATAGATCAATATTGTCAAGTCTATCTTGTATTAATTTCAAAGTTGGTGGATTAAGCCTTGGTAAAAGCAGGATTTTACTAAGAGGGTTGATATCATTAGCAATTGGTTTTCTACCTAGTAAGAATGCCTCTAAGGGGGTAGTCCCTCTCCCCATAAATGGATCATAAACACCATCACCTTCATCCGTTAGCCGAGTTATAAAGAATTCAGGAAGTTGCGGTTTGAAGCAGGCTCTGTATGAAATTTCATGAAGACTGTTTGCTTGTCTTTGTCCACTTGTCCAATATTCGTTAACAGCTTTCATTACTACTCCTTTTGCGTCACCAATGCTCCATTCGAATGGCTCCATCAGTGTGGCCTTACCAAACAAATCGAAATTTTCTATTTCTGAAATGAATTGCTCGGAATTAAGTGAACCCACGAATTCATCTCCTGCTTATCTTGAGTATTAACTCATATATTAACCAATCAATTTTCAAAGGGCTGTGTATTTCTTATTCAATTCCCTGCCAATGATTAGTCGCTGTATTTGACTAGAACCACCAAATATCTGGTAAATTTTTGCACCTCTCATTCGTCGCGCAGCAGGGAACTCCTCAGAATATCCATAGCCACCAAATATCTGAACCGCATCTGTCGTCACTTCCATTCCAATATCTGCTGCATACCGCTTGGCATGGGCTGATTCCAGAGTTGCTCTCTCTCCTTCATCCAAAAGGTTCGCTGCTTTGTATGTAAGTAGTCGCGCACATTCAATCTTAGTACTCATATCAGCAAGCATAAATGATATTGACTGATGCTCGAAGATAGGCTTACCAAATGTCATCCTTTCATTTGAATACTGCCATGCTTCTTCCATCGCACCTCTAGCGTTACCCAATGCATGGGAGGAAAGCATAGGTCTAGATCTATCAAATGCAACCATTGCTTGAAGCCATCCTCCACCTTCTTTTCCTCCGAGCAGGTTTTCTTTTGGAACCTTGACATTGTGAAATCTTACCCCTCTCGTATCCGAACATCTCTGTCCCATCTTATTTTCCTTTTTACCAACCTCTAATCCCTCGGAGTTAGCTTCCACAATAAATCCACTGAATGAGTCATAGGAATCTTTGTCATCAGTTCGTGCTAAAACATAGAACCAATCAGCATAGCCTGCCCCACCAATCCACATTTTTGCTCCATTAATAACGTAATTATCGCCTTCGAGAACGGCTGTAGTTGATATTGATTTTACATCAGAACCTGCACCTGGCTCGGTTACGCAATACGCTGAGATTTCACCATTTGCTACTCTACCAAGATATTCTGCTTTTTGTTCATCTGTTCCAGCAAATATAACCGGGTGACATGCAAGCATTGTAACTCCTGTAATTGTTGCAAATCCAGGATCTCCTCTTCCTAATTCTTCATTTATCATTGCTTCTTCTAAAAAAGAAAGACCCATTCCTCCATATGCTTCAGGAATTGTACAATTCAACAATCCCATTTCTCTTGCTTTATCGATTGCTTCTTTTGGGAATGTCCCTTCTGTATCCCACTTTTCTGCATTTGGAATCAATTCATCATCTGCAAATTCTCTCGCAAGTTCGACCAACATTTCTTGCTGCTCTGTTAGGTTAAAATCAACCATGATACTTGGTTATTGAACCGGTTTTTAATCTATGCTGATTGGTAATTATTATCAAAAATTTGAATGCTCGAGTTTCTATCAATACAACTCAAATTATTGAGGAACCGATCTCCCTTCCATTGGATAATGTGAGGATCTGATGTGTTGAAGGACCATTGGGTATGTGCATATACAGATTGGCACTTATGCCTTCTTCATCTAGGTGAACTGGACCACATTTATCTTCGGTTGGGTCTGCCTGAGTTCCACCATCTAAAGTGAAGAAATATCTTGCACCTGGTTGGAAATTATCTACATTTGTGAAACCTGGGGTGTCTGGTCCATCACTCCCTACTTCCCACACATGAATAGGAGAACCACCTTGAGAATCACCCAAAACGGCTGAGCGATAATTGAATGTACCGTCATCTTCAGTGCAGGTTAAGACATATTGAACATCAACACGGGAGATAGGTTCTCCTGCTCCGCCAAATTCCATCATGAATAACATATCATCATAGTTATCATAGACCCAAGCCCCGGTTATTATTATCGAATTTACACTGTCCCTCCTGACATCCTCTGCTGTCTGTTGGGTGTTTTGTGAAAGCTTTTCAGTCAGATTTAGGAGGGTAAAGGATATCAAAATAGCTAGTATTATAGTACCAACGTAAACGATTAGAGCACCCATACCAACTGCTCCATCAACATTTGACTTCATTTGATTTCTGCGCATAAAACCACCTAATTCAAATCCTGACCCTGATATGGAGCATCACCAATATCAAGAGCTTTTTCCAAGGTCCTTCCTTTGTCCACTAGAAGAATCATGGTTGCTCTTGACACGTCTTCAAGATTACAAGAATCTGAAAGAGTAATGATCATTCTATAATCAACTCCGGGTTCAAATTCAGTTATCGCTCCAGCAGTTCTACCATCGCCACTCAACTCTGTTGCTAGTGCAAAGTTACCTTCATCGAATTCAACTCTTGCATCACCATCTTCGTAACACATTATTGCCCATGAAAGGTCTTCTTCAGGAACTGGGTTGTCAACGTATGGTAACTCAAACACAATATGAAGTTCATCATCAGCCCCTAGAGTAAAAATTTCAAGGACAACTACGTTTGTTATCCCTCTAAAAGCAGGGACATTTTTTTCTGCACCATGCTGGGTTCTCTTGAATATATTGTCGCCCATTCCTAATAGAATAGCAGACATAATTGAACTTGCTAAGATAAGTGTGATGAAAATAATCATCGAACTTGTGCCGACTTCGGCACTGTCAGATTTATCACAGCGTCGCATGTTCAACATAGTGTAAAATAAGACGGACGCAATTTAATGTATCGCAGAAATGGGATGATTATTTCATTGATTCTATTACCATTGCAATTCCTTGCCCGCCACCGATACAAGCCGTTGCTACTCCATACTTTCCACCAGATCGATTTAATTCATGTGCTAAAGTAAGCACTAGACGAGTTCCTGTTGCAGCGAGAGGGTGTCCTAGTCCAACTGCTCCACCATTAACATTTACTTTTTCAACATCTAGTCCCAAGTCTTTGACGCATGCAACAGCCTGGCCCGCAAATGCTTCGTTGATTTCCCAGCGATCTATGTCGTCTATGCTAAGACCGGCTTTTTTCAGAGCCAGTTTGCTGCTTGGAACGGGCCCGTAAGCCATAATGGCAGGCTCTAATCCAACAATACCCCAAGAAATTATTCTTGCTAGAGGGGTATCTCCATCTTCTTTTGCTTTAGATTCTGACTTAATCACAAGGGCTGCTGCTCCATCAACCACACCACTAGCATTTCCCGCAGTTACTAGGCTTTCAGGCCCGAATGCCGTCCTCAATTGTGCCAGACTTTCAGGAGTGCTGTCGAGAACTACATGGTCTTCGTCTTTGTAGGTTACTTCATTCACAGGAACCACTTCCTGCTCCCATATGCCTAGTTCTATAGATTTAGCGGTTCGAGAGTGAGACATTGCTGCAAACTCATCAGTTTCCTCCCTTGTTACGCCCTTTCTCTTACATATCTCGTCGCTTGTCTGTGCCATAAACGAACCACACATTCCGTCTAGCAAATTAGTAAATAGATAATCTTCCATATCTTTTTCAAGTTCAGTTCCAGCTCTAGGTGGTCTAGCCAGTTTGAATGTATCACGCATACCCCTAAGGACATGAGGTGCTTGAGACATGTTTTCCATTCCTCCAGCGACAACGGTTTCAGCCTCACCCAACATTATCATCTGAGCTGCTGTTACAATTGATTGAACACCACTTCCACATATTCGTGATAATGTAAGCATTGGAACTTCTTGAGGGATACCTGCCCCAAGTCCAGCGTGCCTTGCCCCAAAGATTGCTTGATCGCAGGTTTGCAATGCATAGCCCATGACAACATGGTCTACATTTTCTGGTGAGGTTCTTGTTTTATCTAAGGCCCCTTTGATTGCTATTTCACCTAATTTAAGCGCACTTACATCCTTTAGTAAGCCCCCGGGTTGACCATCTCCACGCTTCCCACCTTGCCACTCACAAAATGGTGTTCTTGCTCCGCCTACTATCACGACATCTTCTGCCATGTAGGTGCTAGAATAAACAACCTAATCATTTTCACGCTAAGCCAATCAAGCCTAATCCACCCAACATAAGCAGTACTGGTATCACAATATATTCAAATCCGGAGCGGGAACTACCTAGGTTAGAAAGTTCAGTTCCACGTGCTAAAACACATTTCACACCTGGGGCATCCTCATCACCCCAAACTTCGATAATGCTGTTCCCCATTGTTCCGTCTAAACCCTCCGCTTGCAAAGCTTCAGAGGCCCTAGGCTTTGTTTGTCCTAGAACATAAACAGGATTGCCCAATTTGAGCCCATACAGAGTCCATCGATGTTTTTTAACCGTTGCACCGCCAATCAAACCTGCAACCGCTTGTGACATTATTTGTTTACCAAGAGTTTGTGCGAATGCTCCATCCCACCTTTTGATGAATTGACCATACTCTGTTCTCTTGAATGAGCCTGCATTTACTCTTATACCTCCTGTTCCGTCATGAAGTATGAAAGGACATCCTCCACTGTCGGAACGTATTGTGACCCAACTACATTCTTGTCTAGTTCCATTATCGGTCTTTACTGTCCGACATTGGTACTGTTCATACGTCCAATAGTATCCTACCATATTTCCTATTGCCATATTCTGGTTTCCATCCACAACAACAGTCAAACAACCCTCCTGAATTGGTCTTACTTGACCTACTAACTCAGGATTTCCAACAGATACAGAACGAACTAAGGAAGTAGGAGTATCCAGCATTTGGCTAAGCATCTTCGATCTAAAATATCCCAAAAGCGTTAGGATTAATCCCAATACTGCAATAACACCAGGAATAATCATCCCACCCTCATAATCGGATCTTGACATGATTGATGCACAACCGACCAGAATGCAAATTATTGCAGTAATAGAATATACACTGAATAGAGTCATCGTGGCAGGTGTTGGGGTTCCGACCTTCACTGGGTGCTCGGGCAATGGCGAGCCGTCTCCATGAGGGCCGTATCTGTTTGAGTTATCCCATGTCGCTGGACCGGGTGCAGGTAGAATCCAATCGTTTGGATCGGTAGTAGGAACGTATGATGTTTGCTGCATCCACCAATTATCTATTGTAAGGCCGCTGGATTCTGCTTTAGCCTGCAATACATCTGGATCTATTGCTGCCTTTCTTACCTTATTCAATGCACCTTCTAATGACCCGGGGGATGAAATCGCCATTACAATTAGTCCTATTCCCACCATTATCAAAGCAGGTGTTTCGCTTAACGTAGCGACAAAACCAATCAGCATTATCAATAGACCAACCGACCAGATTAGCCATCCAACCCAATGATACGGGAAATTAACTTTGAAAGTCCCCCCGTTGAGGTCTAATTCCTTAATATCCATCACCCAACCTAACAGAGTTGAGGTCATGAATGTTCGCTAACCCATGCTTGCAGGTTTGTGATTCCAAATTGCCCAAGTTCCGGTTGCAGTGGCAACAACTCGACCTGATTCAGTCGTAATTTCTCCTTTTAGGTGTGCGACATTTTGGCCTCGCTTTACGACATTTCCAACCGCAATTATCTTTTCACCCGGCCTGGCTGCTGAGATAAAAGATACATTCAAACTCGTTGTAGCACACCATTCTGCTTTTGGCAAAATCGATACAAGGGATCCTCCCAATGCCATATCGAGCATCATTGTGTATAGCCCACCATGAGCAACGCCACCTTTGTTACAATGTTTAGCGGTGATTTCAACTGATACTGAGGAAGAACCAGTTCCCCATTCTTCTCTTTGTATTCCGATGTCAATAGCCATCTCCGTCAAATTAGAGGGTTCTGATAATTCAGTCATCAAATTACACCTACAACTTTAATCAGGATTCTTTTTCTACGCTGACCGTCAAACTCTGCATAATGTATCTGTTCCCAATTTCCCAGGTGCAGCATACCATCCTTAACAGGCATAGTCACTTGCTGTCCCAACAATTGTCGCTTTAGATGAGCATCACCATTATCCTCCCCAGTTCTGTGGTGTT
>MDSY01104912.1_pt1 | contig 20791 bp, 15 predicted proteins | sample 811131 | NCBI WGS metagenome assembly MDSY01 (sample SAMN05326643, study PRJNA326480) | marine metagenome | isolation source: seawater | place: Atlantic Ocean: South West | collected 2010 | reverse complement strand
TGATTGTCGATCAAATCGGGGTGGGAATAATTTGAGCCACTCCCCTCTAGCACGCAAACGACGATTCTGTCACCACTGTCGGTGTAACCACCCGTTGTAATATCCCAGGCTAAGTCGCTGTCGATGTCGTGATCTGAATTTTCAATATGATGCCATTGGGCACTGATGCTGGGGTCATTTGGAACCGTTTCTCTATCCTCTACATAATGATTAAACTGCACAGCTTCCACACGAGAGTCTTCTGCAATCAGGTTGATCATCAACTCTCCCTCCGGATAATTTTCATCAAATGTGAAGAGTATAATATGTGACAGAGGGGACAATACTTCTTCAAAGGTTAAACCCAAATAATACCCACCAAGTACCCTGTTTTCTTTTTCAAATTTTTCGATTTCAGGAGCGTCATGAAACATGACGAGTAGCTGCCCAGGCACTGCTTCGCCAGGCAATCCATACGCAGGGGTTTGAGCTGAAGTCGGAGAAACAAAGCCCATTAAAGACAGGACGATACAAAAAAATCCAAGATATGATTTATTCATAATGAAGATATAGATTCAATTTTATAAAAACAGGTATGTAAATATATGCATGAAAAGTGACCACACACAAAAGCCCAGACCTAAACGGTCTGGGCTTTTTAATAAAAAATATTAAATTATCAGGAACTTAGTTCTGAATAGAAAGTCTGCGAACTGACGAGCCGTTGTCATTTCGAATCACAATCGTATACGTTCCCGTTGAAAGATTTGAGAAGTTAAATGTCGTTGCGCCCTGGAGCACCAATGCATCCAGTGTAAATACGACTCTTCCAGTTGCATCAAGAACTTGCATGTTGACATCTTGCATCAAGGTGCTGACTTGTAATGTGATCGCTCCTGAAGTAGGATTTGGGAACAGGCCAAATGCAAGAGGATCAATGTCATCAATGCCGTTAAAGACAATAGTCACATTTACAGTACCATTACAACCATTGGCATCTGTAGCTTTCACAAAATATTCTCCAGCAGCTAGTGCAGAGGAATCGACTTCGTTTCCGTCAGAATCATACCATGCAAATGTGTACTCACCTGAACCTCCTGTCGCAGAAGCGGTGCCGACACCAAGCTCTCCAGCTGTTTCATCCGTCGCTGAAGCCTCGACCACGATTTCTGTTCCTTCACCTACTGTGACCTCCATTGTGGAAGAACACATGTTTGCGTTAGAGTCCATTGCTGAAACCGTATAGTCTCCTGCAGGGACCATAAATTCGCCAGTCTCATTTGATTCCATCCCTAAAGTGTAGGTCACCGTTTCTTCTGCGCCAACAACTGTTGCAGTGATCATACCCTCACCACCGAAGCAATCTGCGTCAGTCGCAGTGAGAGATAGAACGAGGTAGCAGCAAGACGCATCATCTTCAGTTGCATCAGCATTGTAGTTTGTTGCCATCATATCTGTACAACCATCCACTTCTAATTCGTCACACACACCATCTTCGTCTGTATCCATGAGGCAGTTGCCATCACAATCGTAGAACTCTTGAGCATATTCACATGATTCATCATCGTCTGTTGCCAATGCATCATAGTTACAAGCGACCATATCTGTGCATCCACCCACTTCTAATTCGTCACACACACCATCTTCGTCTGTGTCATTCAAGCAATCTCCAGCACAATCATAATTCATCTCTGCGTATTCACAAAGCGTGTCATCAGTATCTGTGGCTGTGCCATCATAGTTACATGCAACCATGTCAGTACATCCAACTGTTTCTAATTCATCACATACACCATCTCCGTCAGTATCATTTAAACAGTCTCCATCACAATCGAGGAACTCAACAGCATTGACACAATTCGTCCCATCGTCGAACGTCGCGTTGGGGTCATAGTTACAAGCTGTTTCCTCCATACACCCAGCACATGTTTCGTATTCACAGAGTGTATTGTCAGTTACAATAGCGTCTGCATCGTAATTACATGCAAGAAAAATTGAACATCCAGTGCAAGAACTGTCATCGCCTAAACACACGCCACATGCATCGAGAACACCACAAGAACCATCATCATCAGTAGCATTAGGATCGTAATTGCAGGCAGTCATATCTGTACATCCTGCAATCTCACTTGAATCACAAATACCATCACCGTCTGCATCAGCAAAGTCACAAGAACCATCATCATCTGTCGCCAACATGTTGTAGTTACAAGCAGCCATGTCTGTACACCCAGGAACTTCATCCTCATCACAAATCCCATCTCCGTCGGTATCTGCGAGACAAGCTCCGACTGCAGCATAGAGGCCCGCATCTTCAAATACATAAGTAAAAGTTGGGAAGTCTTCTCCGACACCATCTGGAAAAATCTGCACATTAAGCATGCCGCTTAGTGAACCACTGGTGGTGATTTGCATAATCAAAACACGGCCATCCTCATCTGGCAAACCGACAGGATTTCCGTTAAGTGTATAGATTGCAATACCTGTTACAGAACTTACAGAGACTCCTGTAGATCCATCTGAAATGAACATCGGCGTAATTTGCTCCATTGGGTCTTCAACAATTGAGGGGTCTGCCGCACCTGGGATGCCCGAAGTAGCTGCAGACTGTGACAAACCTATAGTCACATATGAATCATACTCCAATTCCGGAAACACCCCGACAAACACTGGGGAAATTCCTGACGCACTCCAAGATGCGTTATAACTAGAGTTATAAACGCCTTCAGGAACAGAAATTTCAAGTGGGTCCTCATTGTTTCCATAGATTGCGCTGACAAAATCAGTTGCGCCCAGGTTGGTGACATACAGACGATACGTCGTCATTCCATCAAGTAGAGCAACACCTTCGGTGTCAGAGTGTACTTGAAACGCTTCAACTTCAAGCGGATAACTTTGGGCGTGGGCCCCGAAAACAAAGAGTAAGGATAAACCTAAAAGTGTGTAGAGTCTTTTCATAAGATGAGATTATTCTGAAAATTATATTTAATGCAAAGTAATGTGGAATACATATGTCAGCTAAGACAAGACGCAAGGGTTTTCAACAATGCGGTATAGAAATACTATAAGTAATATTTACACCTATTAAATGCCTTAAATAACTGTCATCGCCGTATTTTGCGCATTTAAAGGCCACACCTGTGACGCTTACCTCTACAACCTGCACTCATAAAACCAATAAAAACCACGCACTACGCGAGGCTTTCATTGCGGTTATACTCATATTTAGTTCAGCACTTTCATTTGCAACTGAAGCTGATAATTTATTTATTCTACCATCCTTCACTGTTGACGCAACACAGGGCGCTGGCTCCTCGGGATTCATTGTACATACAACGAACACAACCATCGATATTGATACTGGATGTGCCAACCCTGAAGTTTACACCTGGTCGGTGAGTGGTGGTACCCAAGGTGTAGATTGGATTTTTGCAGAAGGTACATCGGCAAATGATGTCACTGTAGCGATTGAATTTATCACTCAAGGATGTTATCAAATCCAGATGAGTGTGCTTGAATGTGCCACACAAAACAATGCCACACCTATAGACATTACTGTTGCTGGACAACCAGACATAACATTCAATGACATCTCTTCGTTGACATCTTGCACAAACATTAACGTGGGTACGCTTTGGCAATTGGCAACCAACAACAATTTATCCGTTGACTTTGACATCTTACTGGACGGAAACCCTCTTTCCTCAGACACATTCCTTCCTTCCACATCGTGTACTGATCCAGGCAGCGTTGACTTTGCAAATGTTTTTTCGACTGGATTTCTAATGGCTGGGATGCACCAATTGGTATTTAATGCCACGGGGGATATTAACACAACAACAACAACAGTTGTCATTGATTTCGAGATATTCCAAACACCTTCAATCACTCTGTTTGTCCCTCCAGTATGTGAAGACTCACCCGTCGATTGTAGTGTTTTCACCTCTGAACCCGCTGCTTCTATTGTGTTTACGCCTGCACCAAGTGCTCAAAATGGACTCACAGCCACATATGATGCTGGCACCATTAACAATGGTGAGATTATATCTATTGTTGGTGAGATGACGTATGGTGCGATTACATGCGCCACTTCCACAAGTCAAATTGTCGTTCTACAAGAAAATCCAGATGTTGCAGCCATTGTGACTCCCACAACTGTCTGTAGTGGACAGTCTGCAACCGTTCAAGGAACTGGAGCAGGTGTTTTCACATGGAACTCCACCCCACTTCCTTGTCAAATAAACAACATCTCAAATCAAGCTGTTTTCTGTGATATCGAGACGGCTATTTCATCGACTCTGACAGGATATTTAACCTATGGCACCACAGGTGTGACATGTGAAACAACAGTCCCTTTCAATATTGACGTCACGCCCCTTCCTGAACTAACTCTGGTTGACGCTCCGTCATCTGGCTGTGTGGGAGACCTGGTTTCTTATGAAGTTACGAGCATGACAAATTCTGGGATTGCAGAATACCTTTGGTATGTCAATGGCGTCCCTCAATCTGGTTCCGATGCGCCTACATTCTCTACGAATCTCACAGCGCCTTCCCCATTTGAAGTTTCTGTCATGGTTACCGAGCCTTCAGGATGTTCTGCTGATTTAAATATGTCGACTGTTGTCTGGGCAAATCCGGTAGTGACAGCCACACCGAATACGCTTAACTATCCAATCTGCCTTGATGTGAACTTGCCGCTGTGCGCGTTCGGAGCGGAGACATATGACTGGGAAGGAGATCCAAATCTCAGTGGAAACTGCGTCGATGTTCCTTTTGCTTTATTTACAAATGATGGCGTCATCTCGGTGACAGGTAGTTCGACATTTGGTTCAACAACCTGTAGCACATCTTTTGATTTCATGGTCGAGTATGAAGAGCAGCCCGTGATTGAAGTGACATCTTCAGGATCAGTGTGCGCAGGAGAAGACATTACGCTTATGGCCTCAGGAGGTGTCTCTTATTTTTGGGATGTGAACCCGAGTCCAGATGTCAACAATGGCAACTCAATTACTTTCAACAATTTAAACATTGCACTTATTAGCGGAAATGTCATCGGTGCGGGCGCAAATGGATGCTCTTCAACGACGTCCTTTAGCTATACCATTAACGCATCACCTGTTGCAACCCTCGGCGTTTTAGATGACGACAATGTGTATTGTACAACTGAAACAGCAACAATAGAAACGGCGCTAAATTTTGGTACTCCACCTTATACAATAGCGTGGAGTCAAGACGGTGTGCTACTCAATACAGAAACTGTGAGTGGTCCATTTAGTGATCTCCCTTTTGATTTAAATGGTGTAGGGGCATCATCTACGATCGAAATCGATGTGACTGACGGAAGTGGTTGTGTCACGCAGGATGCAATCTCGCTTGAGGTTTACGAAGGGGTTGAACTCTCTTTAACTTCTTCACCTGCATGTGAAGGTGATCCCGTTGAATTTATGGCGAATGGAAATGCCATGAACTATGTATGGCCCACACCACTTTTCGCAAATGGCAGCTTAAATCCAAACTCAGCAATCGTGGCAAACGGGACAATTGTTGATGTTACTGGCACAATAACATATCCAGGCACATCGATTGGAGAACTCATTTGCACGAGCACTGCCTCCAATTCAGCTGTTGTTCAGCAAAACCCTGTTTTATCAATCGACCCCATCTCAGGAACATTTTTCTGTGCTGATTTGAATCCCGTTGTGACAGCATCTGGGGCGGACGCATATGCCTGGTCTCCTGCTCCACTGTCTCAGAATAATGGCACCGCAACATACCCAACGTTTATCGCCTCCCCACTTCAAGGGACTGTGACTGGAGAAATTGTATATCCTGGCATATCCTGTTTTACTGACTTGGCATTCTCTTTAGACATTCTTGATTTACCCGATGTAGACCTCGCTGTCGATGGCGCTCTTATTTGTGGAACAAATGACGCCCTCATCACAACTGGCGGAATGGACCCTTCAACATATACTTTTGAATGGGCACTGAATTCGGCCAACCTACCTTCAACAGACAACAGCATTCTTATACCTTTTGTATATCCAGATGATGCTGGCGTTCAAAATATTTCATGTGTCGCGACAGATAACAATGGTTGTGTGGGTGAATCCTCAATCGATGTTGAGGTTTTAGAAAACGCGCAATTGGAATTATCTTCTGTCGCAATTTGCGAAGGTGACACATTACAGATTGACATCTTAACCAATGGTGTTATTACTTGGGATGTCACGGGCGCAATAGAAAACACATCTGGCGTTGGTTTTTATCCGGTAAGTGATGGCGAAGTATACACTGCTACGTCAACATTAACTGTCCCTTCTATCTTATTTGGAAGTGATGTTAACTGCACGACCGAAAGCGCCATTGTCTCTGATGTAAGAGATAACCCAGAACTTGTTTTTTCATTAGACGGACTGGCATGTGAGGGGTCTGACATCACAATTGATATTGCTGGCGCTGAATCATATGTTTGGGCGAGTTTGCCAAACGAAGATGTTTCATCAGAAGTCCCTGATGCAGGTGCACCAGGTCAAAGCATTCTGTCTCTGTCCTATATAGATATTGCTGCGGGCAATCTCAACATTGATGTGACAGGAAGTATCATATTTGTCGATGCAGGGAACTTAACATGTGCAACAAACGAAGTGTTTGATAGAGAAATAAATTTGGCTCCCACATTCTCTTTCGATGGATTAAATGCGATCTGCACAGGTTCATGTATCAATTTTGAGATCAATTGGGACAACACTCCTGCGCTTCCCATAACGCTCGACTGGACCTTGGACGGGGCTTCGTACACAAATGGAAATACGTTCGATTTCTGTCCTTTATATACCGAAGGATCCTCCGATGTTGCTTTATTTGTGCTTGATGGTAACAACTGTACCGCGAATTCAGCGCTTACTGTGACGATGTCTGAATACCCTGTTGTTACTTTAGATGCAGATGTCACGGAGGGGTGTAGCCCCGTAACAGTCAATTTCAATTCCACATCCACATTGTCATCTGTATCTGCATGGAATTTCGGCAATGGAACAGCTCCAACTGGCGCTGCCGATCCGCAAGTCACATTTGAGTGTGACAATTACGTATTGGGAGATTGTGTATATGACGTCAGCTATACCGCAATATCGTCATCCAATCCAAACTGCATCACAACAGAAAACGTGGACATTACTGTTCACCCTATTCCTGTTGCTGAATTTACATTTGAACAAAATGCAATATGTTTTGATACAGATGGCGATGCTGACATTTTAATTGAGAACCTATCTTCCGATATCTCGGGTCTTACATGCTCGGGAGGACCAGAACCATATTCTTGGACGGTATTCCCTACAGGAGTCACAGACTGCACTGAAACAAGCGAAGAGGCTCCTCAATTGGTTGCATCTGGTACAGGGGTATTTACTGTTGGGCTAGAGGTTACAGACATTGAGGGATGTACTTCTCAGATATTTAATGATTTTGAGGTCTACGAACTTCCAGTTCCTGAAGTGACCTTTTTGCAAAACTCAATATGTTTGCCCCTTGAAGTAGAAATACTCAACACCTCTATTGGCGCATCGTCATTCGAGCTTGAAGTACCCGGATTTGTGATCCCAAACAACTTTGCATCTCCCTACACAATCGAGGTGATATTCCCAGGGATATACGAAGCTGAATTTATCGTTATAAGCGAAGATGGATGCGCTGTGAGACTTGAAATCGACACCGCGTTCCAAGCGTGGCATCCGCCAATAGCAGATTTCATTGTGACTCCTGAAGAAATCACAATCTTAGATCCCATCGTCACTTTCGAAAATGAATCCGAAGGGGGAGCAGAATATATTTGGTCGTTTGGAGATGGTGAAGGATCTTCTGAAGTGAACCCTGAGCACGAATATGAGAGAGCCGACACCTATGAAGTACAATTGCTTGTCACAAACGAATATGGCTGTACAGACGCTACTACACAAACAATTTTCGTGAACAGTGAATTACAGATTTTTGTACCTAATGCGTTCACACCTAACAACGATGGAAATAACGACGCATGGATCCCTCACATAAACGGTGAGGAATTTATTATTAGTTATGAGTGCTGGGTGTATGACCGATGGGGAAAATTGGTCTTCAATTCAACGACGATAGGCGAACCTTGGATAGGTGACAACACTTCAGATGGAGATGGCACACATTTCGTGAGCTCTACTGATTCATTTAGTTGGAAGATTGAACTCAAACAAGTTGACGGAAGAGGAGCGAAAATTTCAACTGGCAACGTATTCCTAATTAGATAATACACTGTATTATCTTTAGAAAAGTAAATATATATTTATGAAAGCATTTGTATTCCCTGGTCAGGGAGCCCAATTCTCAGGAATGGGAAAAGATTTATATGATTTCTCAGACCTTGCAAGAAAACGTTTCGAATCAGCGAATGAAATCCTTGGATTCAACATTAGTGAAATCATGTTTCACGGCACAACAGATGAACTCAAACAAACCAAAGTAACGCAACCTGCAATCTTCCTACACTCAGTAATTTTAGCTGAAGTACTCGGGAACATGAATCCAGACATGGTTGCTGGACACAGTCTCGGGGAATTTAGTGCGTTGGTAGTCGCCGGAGGTTTGTCCTTTGAAGACGGGTTGCGTTTGGTTTCAGCAAGAGCAAACGCCATGCAATCAGCATGCGAAGCACATCCATCGACCATGGCAGCTGTTTTAGGTTTAGAAAATAAAGTGGTCGAGCAAATTTGTGACCAAACTGATGGAGTTGTCGTTGCAGCCAACTACAATTGTCCTGGCCAAATTGTGATTTCTGGAGAAATCGCAGCCGTGGAATTGGCGTGTGAAACGCTGAAGGAAGCTGGAGCACGAAGAGCGTTAATCCTGCCAGTTGGAGGAGCATTCCACTCTCCTATTATGGAATCGGCACGAGAAAGACTTGAGAAAGCAATAGAGAATACAGACATTCAACCATTAAGCTGTCCTATCTTTCAAAATGTAAGTGCGTCAGCTGAGGTTGATGTTGCACGAATTCGGAGAAATCTAATTGACCAATTGACCGCTCCAGTTAAATGGACACAGACAATGGAAGCGATGATTGCATTTGGCGCCACCTCAGTCACCGAAGTAGGTCCGGGAAAAGTATTACAAGGTCTGTTTAAAAAATTAGACCGCGGATTCGAAACGAATTCAGCGACAATGGAAAGTTTAGAGGCGTAATTGTCTCGGTAACAAACGTGCAACGCCTAAACCTCGAATAAGAACGTCTAAGCGTTGTCGTTAACGTAAGTCAGTAAATTCTGAGCCATATGCTCTGTGGCATTTAGAGATTCTCTAAGTGCATGGTTCTCAGATCTAAGGTCATCGTTGCGTTGTTGGGTACGTACCAACTCAGCTTTAAGATTCAGGAATTCACCCATAACTTCGGTGCGGGCCTGCTGGGCTACCTTGAGGCTTTCTGCAATTTTTGTCTCCATACGTGAAAAGTACGGGCAATTCCCCCACAATTCCTACTATATCTCAAGTAGTTATTAAACAGGGGATGGTTAATTCACAGACGTCATCGGTTTGCGCTTTGCGAACAAGAGAACGAGGGCCATAATCAAGCCCGATATAGCACAAAATCGATAGAGCAATGGTAGCCAAGTATAATCCGAGGAGAAAAGAGATCCTGAAATAAATGCCCCCAGTCCTATCCCTAATTCCAATGAGACCAAGGTAGTACCAATTGCCAATGCAATTTTACCCTTGGGTGCCAGGTCAGCTGTCCATGCAAAAATAGTGGGCATATTGATCCCAATCGAAAGTCCATAAACCACACCTCCTATAGCAGCCCACAATTGTGTTGTAGAATAAGACAAGATACCCATCCCTAGAAACAAAAGAAATCCACCAATCGCTAAAATAGGTTCTCGACCAAATCTGTCAGAGGCCTTACCTGCTACAAACCTCATTGAAATGGATGCTACCACGATAATCGTGTTAAAAACACCTTTGTATTGATACCCAAGTCCTGAAACGAAATCAGGTGTAATGGTAAGAAACACGCCGAAAGCACACGCTACCGGAAGCAATGAAAGTGAGGCAGGCCAAACTGAGATCTCAAAATTCTTCCCTTTGAAAACATTTAAATCCGAAGGTCGAATGGGGCGCGCATTTGGCAATGTTTCAGGAAGTTTCAGTGTAAATAACAGTGCCACTATCCCTAAAAGAGAGGAGCAAATAAACATCTCTTCATATCCATATTCAACCGTGAGCAAACTTCCAAGTGCAGGCCCTCCAGCCATTCCCGTATTTCCAGCTACGCCCAAATAACCCAGAGCTTCCCCCCTTCTATCTACAGGAACGATATCTGTGAGGAGTGCACTTGAACCCGCAGGACGGAAGCCTGTGCTCAAACCATGAAAGAATCTAAGACCCAAAAAAAGCCAGACTCCCAACATACCCGTTTCAAGGTCGTCTTGATTTGAGGTATAGAAAAAATGAATCAACACATATAGAAAACCAGCAATGGCAGTCACAGCCGTACCTATGATCATCACTACTTTCCTGCCTGCTTTGTCTGCGATTTTTCCTGAGAAAAACCTTGAAAGCAAAGCGCCTAAAGTAAATAACCCCACAATATATCCCAAAAGATGCCCAGCACCCATAAGTTGAAGATACCCCGGCAATTCAGGCATAATCATTCCAAAACTGGCCATAAACATCACCGTACTAGAACATAGTAGGACGAACGTTTTTGTAAAAAGTGTAGGTGTTTTTTTCACGAGTTCGCAAAGGTACTTACCTTACAGCCGTGAAGCAGTACTCTCCAAAAATAATCGTCGCATGGGCAGAAGCGATTAGTGGAAATAAAAAATTAAGGGACTGGTTAGCCTCAAATGGTTATGCCGAACTCTCGGCTTTTACATATGCGTTAAATTTAGATGACTATGCGAGGTCATGGCTGATGACAGAAGGTCATCCCGAGCTTATGGCTTTAATTAGAGGCGCCGAGGGTGAGAAAAAGGCCTGTATGTGGCTGAGAGAAAACAACTTTTCCAAACTCGCGCTGATTGCTGAAGGGGCAGACAATGATGACGACGCCGTTCGTCAGCTCCTTCTTGATGGAAACAGAGAATGGGCGATGATCAGTCTGAAAATGCGTTCGGTTAAAAACGACATTCAATCTGACCACGACGATGTACACAAGTTTTCTACGAGATAATCTCTACGAGGTCAAGTGTCAAGGTAAACGAGTCTGCTGAGTTTTTCAGGACTGATATACTGATTAGAAACGCGAAGAATATCCTCGGAAGAAATCTGCTCTATTGATTTAAAAAAATCCGCCAGGGGTTGCACCCGATTGTACAATAAAAAACTCTTTGCCAGACCCGTCATCATCGCTGGGCCGCTATCTTGACTAAGTGCGATTTGGCCGATCAGTTGTTTTTTTGCATCGTGTAGCTGCATCACACCCAGACGATTGTCACATATGAGCTGGAGTTCCTTGTCCACCAAGGACTCCACCTTTTTGTGATGCCTCCTGTCAGTCCCGAAGTACACAGAAAACACCCCACTGTCCTGATAAGGGGAATATCCTGCCTCTATGTGATAAGCCATCCCATATTTCTCACGAATGTTGAGGCTTAAACGACAATTCATGGCCGGACCCCCTAAATAATTGGCAATCAAGGTGAGGGGAAGTTTGTCTGGATGATCCGCTCCGACAGTCAAACCTCCGAGAAGATGATGAACTTGATGCGTGTCTTGCTCAGTACGTTCATCAAAAATTGCTTGAGGACTTGGAGCGACCCTTTGAATGGCATTCCCTTTGCCTGTTTCATGGTTCAGGTATCTCTCGCACAACTTCTTAAACTTCTTAATTGGGGTAGATCCAACGGACGCAAACACCATTGATTCAGCGCAATAATTGCGATTGACAAAGTTCTTAATTTCTTCGACCCCAAGACTTCGAACTGAATCAGTGGTACCTAGAATCGATCTTCCCAGCGAATGCGTTCCAAACAACCGTTCCTCAAACTCATCGAAAATCACATCGCTGGGATTGTCTAAGACGGATGCAATCTCATCTAAAATAACATCACGTTCCTTGATGATTTCCTTTTCGGGGAACGTTGAATTAAATACGATATCAGACACCAATTCTATCGCCCTCCCTAAGTCTCGCTCTAAAAATGAAGCACTTATCCAAGTCTCCTCTTTCGTCGTATATGCATTCAAATCCCCACCTACCCTCTCTAATCTATTGAGAATATGAAATGTCTTCCGCTTTTTTGTCCCCTTGAAAAGGCAATGTTCTATAAAATGTGCCACACCGGCCTCGCCTTTCATTTCGTCACGTGTACCCGCGTTGACAACAAGGGCAACATGACTGGCTGCTCTTGGGACTTCCTTATGAATGACGCGTATGCCATTAGGGAGTGTAAATGTGTGAAATTCTTGAGCCATTGCGGGTGCAAAGATATCTTGTAATTGAATGGTATTTATTCAGCCGCCATTTTTTAAGCGAGAAGAAGCAGAGAAACAATAAACACCACACCTGAAACGAGAAGAGCAGCAAGCGTATATGGCAAGATATCCCTTGCTTTCAGTCCTGTTATCCCCAACAACGGCAACGCCCAAAAAGGCTGCAGCATATTCGTCCACTGATCACCATAAGCCATGGCCATAATTCCCTTTTCCAAACTAATCCCCATTGCGTGACATGATTCTATTACAAGGGGACCTTGAACCGCCCACTGCCCTCCCCCACTGGGAACGAAGATATTTAGAAGACCCGAAGACCCGAAAATTGCCAGAGGCAATGTATCTGATGTCGTCGCCGAGACCAAAGCTCCAGACAATACATCTGCCAAACCGGTTCCCGTGACGATACCCATAATACCAAAATAAATAGGGAATTGGAGAAGAATCCCGGACGCTCCTCCGATCGCTTTCTCTAAGGCGTTCAACATATTGGAGACAGATCCATGAGCGAGCATGGCCAAACCCAATAAGATTAAATTAATCCAATCAGGGGTCACAAAGCCAAGACTTGTCGTGTTCGAACCGAAACTATCTACGGCGAGCCAAATGGCAGTTCCTGTACATACAATACCAAAGGACCACGCAAGGACTTTGCCCTTATCTAACGCATCCGCCACAGATCTGGATCCGCGAATTACAGCAATAAAATCTGTTTCCGGGGAGTCAGAAACATCTTCATTTAATCTTTTCTCTCCCTCCTTACTTCCCACCGTTGAACCTAAGAAAATAAAAAGCAAAACGACAGAGATGATCACCGCAAGCGTAATCGCAAAATTCCAACTTGTAAAAACAGTTCTTGAAATCGAAATGGCTTCTTCTAAGGGAGTTGACCAATTCACGCCATTTGGGTAAAGAGATATTAAGTGACCAGGTTCTGCTACTTTTAATGGTGCACTTCCACTCAGGCCACTGTGCCAAACCAACAATCCCATATATCCAGCGGCGCCGATTAAACCTGGATTAATCTCTGCATTTTCACTGCGTGATCTGTCGATGACCGATTTGGCTAATAATGCACCCGCTACAAGTCCCAGACCCCAATTGATCCAACCCAGCAATAAGGCAAATAAGGCGACCCAAGCAGCAGCATGTCTCGTGTTACGCATCGCCAAATCAACGACGACACGTAAGAATTTGGACACAGGTGCAGAAAGAGCAAGAACGTGACCAAGGACAAGCATAAACATGGCTTGAAAACCAAATCTCATTAAATCCGGGTTCCACAAACCCGTTGACCACGCTTTCAAAACAGGCTCAAACCCGTCGCTACCAATCGCATAAGCACTCACAAATGCGACAGCTGTTAGAATAAGAGCGATAGCGAATGGTGAAGGAAGGAAACGTTGAAATCCGCGCGAATAAGCCTCAAGCCAATCTGACAGTTTAGGCATGCGGGAATTTTCCACTATTAATTACAGAAAGGGTGACTAAAACGGCAGGTCGTCGTCAGTTAAAGGTGCAGAACTTAACTCTACAGGTGCAACTTCTGGAAGCGGAGCAGCACTCACAGAGTCCGATGAAGCATGGGCACCACTGTTATTTTCTGCAGGAGACTGACCTTGAACACCTCGTTCAATACGCCAAGCATTTAAATCTACGTAGTAATTACCGTTATACTCTCTTCCTCTTACATCAAATTTGACAGTTAGCTCATCGCCCTCAACAAGGCCATTTAACTGATCTACACGCTCTTTGAGCGCGCCAAATTTAATATCTTGTGGATATTGTTCGTTAGTCGTAATAACGAAATCGCGCTTATAAAAGCCGCTTGGAAAATCCTGTCGATCGTACAGAACTTTAATTTTACCTTTTACCTCAAATGACATACGATAAAGGTAAAATAAGACCGTGCAAAAACAATACTATCCGAGGTTAAAACTAAGAAGTGTTTTCCACGCTTCATTAACATTACCACTGTCAAGAAGTCGCGCTGAATGCAAATGGAGTTCTTTTTCTAATTGCTCACCATCGTCACAGTAGTCCATGAATATGGATGATAATTCCATTAATTTATAATCATTGACATCTGTTTCATCAGGCAATGACTCAGTATTACCGAGCATTGCCAAATGTCTCCCCGTTAAAAACCGACTGAGACGAATGTCCTCCGGGATATTGTCGACACCTATCCCCAAATTCGATACGGGCTTAGGGATTTCAAACAATGCATCTCCAGAAGCTCTGACATAATGAGAACCGCCACATCGCCCCACAAGATCTAACAAGTGCGCATCAGGCAATCCATTAGAATCGAGGACATCCTCCCTGAAATGCATCCGATTAATTTCACACACCACAAGGTTTCCAGCACCTGGGTTGTCGCCAAACGAATCCACCCTAAGCACTTTACATTCGAACGAAACTGGTGATTCCAAGACTCTGGGAGGAGCGATAGTATCTGAGGGGATCTCCGTGAGTCCCGCTTTTTCAAATTCGTTCACTCCTGCAGCGTAATCAGTACTTGCGAGTGAACACGCGTGAACCAAATTGAAATCGACCAGGTTCACAACGACTTCAGGAACTGAAAGGACATTGTCAAGCGTATGTTTTGTCGTGTTATCTCGGCCTCGTCTCGCAGGAGAGAAAATTAAGATTGGCGGATTAGCTGAAAAAACGTTGAAGTAACTAAATGGGGCCAAGTTGACCCTTCCTTCCATATCTATTGTGCTCGCAAATGCTATCGGACGCGGAGAAATACCGCCCAACAAAAATGAATGACGCTTTTGAGGAGTTAATTCCGAAGGAGTAAAAGATAAATGCGACATTAAGATGGTGTGTGATTCTCCACTGTTGATGTCGCCTTTTCGACTTTTAATTTAAGATTATTCTTAAACAAGATGATTCTATCGAGAAGAGCGGGATCTGAACAGGCCATGATTTGTGCAGCCAGAATGCCCGCATTCCTAGCCCCATCAAGAGCCACCGTTGCTACTGGAACACCTGAAGGCATCTGTAGAATACTCAACACTGAATCCCAACCATCAATTGAGTTTCTGCTTTTAACGGGCACGCCGATAACTGGCAAAGGGGTATAAGATGCGGTCATCCCTGGTAGATGAGCTGCGCCACCTGCGCCCGCAATAATTACGGATAACCCACGGTCAATAGCAGTAGAGGCATATTCAGCCATACGGTCAGGTGTCCTATGTGCACTTACAACAGTTGACTCGTAAGGAACGCCCAACTCATCGAGCGCACGCATCGCTTCTTCCATAACCGGGAGGTCAGAAGTACTGCCCATAATGATACCTACTTTTTTCATGGTGATCTTATTTCTTAGATTCAAGTTTTTCAATTGCAATCTTTAATATAGAAGCAGCCTCATATTCTTCATTTTCAATTGCTTGATTTAATTTATCTCGCAACTTCTTCAATTCCTTCGTTTTGTCTATTTTCTTTGAAGGCTTCTCCACATTTTCAACAACTTCATCAAAGGCGTTTCCCCCATCTTCATCGAATGCATCATCAGCAGAGCCTTCATCACTTGGATCGATCCCCATAGATTGCAGAATCGTCTCATAGCATTTAATAGGAATTCTAAACCGAACGGCAATCGCTACAGCATCGGAGGATCTAGAATCAATTTCTATGATTCTTTCACCATCTGTCACGATGACTTTCGCAAAAAAGATGCCCTCATTGTAATTGTAGATCAAGACTTCATTGACCGTCATGTTAAATGACGTCAATGTATTCTTGTACAAGTCATGCGTTAAAGGCCTGCTCGGCTTCATGTTCTCAAGCTCTATTGCAATCGCCTGAGCTTCCGAACTCCCTATAATAATTGGAATTTTCCTGTTGCCGCCCTTCTCAACTAAAACCATAGCATAGGCCCCTGAATTAGTCCCACTGTGGGATATGTCAAATATTTCGAGGACTATTTTTTTCATCTCTATCTACACTTAAACTTTCAGAGTGCGTTAATCGCTGCTGTTAATTTAGGAAGAACTTCGAATACATCTCCAACAATTCCATAATCAGCTGCTTTAAAGAAAGGCGCTTCAGGGTCTGTATTGATGACAACAATGACTTTACTCTGATTCACTCCAGCAAGATGCTGAATCGCACCCGATATTCCACAAGCGATGTAGAGGTCAGGACGAATGGTAATGCCAGTTTGGCCTACGTGCTCATGATGAGGACGCCATCCCATGTCACCCACAGGACGACTGCATGCTGTAGATGCACCCAATGCCTTTGCCAAATCTTCTACAATTTCCCAATTCTCTGGCCCTTTGAGCCCTCGGCCCGCAGAAACAACTCTAACAGCTTCAGGAAGTGGCACTGTGCCTTCTGAACTTGTCGGTGTAAAACCATTGAATGTCACTCTTGCCACTCCCACATCCGCAGAATATGCTTCAACAGCTGCTTCTGGGCCTCCTGTGTTCTTGATACCAAAAGAATTAGGAGTCACAGAAATCACACTCGTCTCAGTAGTGACTTGAACATGCGCCGTTGCTTTACCACTAAAAACACTTCGTACGTATGTTTTGCCTTCTGGAAGACTAGTCGCGCCAGCCACGTATCCAGCATTCATTGAAATTGCAACACGAGGTGCGACAGCATTTCCAATACTGTTCCCTGAAAAAACAACAATCTTTGCGCCAATGGCTAACGCTGCTTCTTTTGTAAGCTTAGACTGCTGACTGTTGTCGGTAAGTGCGTCTGCACAATGTAAGACTTTAGAAACCCCCACAGCACCAAGACCTCCATCACCAGAAATGTCACCCGATACGAGCGCAACAACTTCTCCTGAATCAAGTGCGCTGGCATAGGATGCTACTTCTAAGCCTGTATTTGTGGCTCTACCTGCTTGAGTTGATATATATACTAATACTGACATCTTAAATAATTTTTGCTTCCTCACGTAAAACACGAACCAACTCTTCGGGGTTATCTGCATCTACTAGCACACAATCTCCTTTGGGGGCTGGCAATTTAAAAACATCCACGTGAGTTGAAACCTCAACTGAAGAGTCCTCAACAACCTGCAGTTGCTTCGTTCTCGCAGACATAATCCCTCTCATGTTGGGTATCCTTTGCTCAGCGATTCCTTTTGTAGCACTCATGACAAACGCTCCTTTCACTGACAGGTTATTTGTTCCGCCCGTTGTTTCAGCTATTAAGGTCGCCTCATCTCCAGACATTTCTAATTTGGTAACGAGCGCAACATATGGAAGGTCTAGACACTCTGCAATCATCGCAGGAACAGCGGATGAGTTGTTATCAATTGTTTCTTTGCCTCCAAGAATAATATCATACCCTTGATCTTGCGCATAATTTGCAATCAATCTCGCAACTTGAGAAGAATCTGTGGGGACTGCATCTATTCTGACCGCATCTGAAGCACCAATCGCAAGTGCTTTTCTGACAATGGGGTCGCAGGTGGCATCTCCGACAGTGATTGTCGTGACAGAACCGCCATTTTGCTCGACAAGTTCAATCGCACGAACAAGTGCATACCACTCATCATAGGGGTTGACAATAAATTGGACACCGCTTTCATCGAAGCGTTTATCTCCGTCTGTAAAGGCGATACGGCTAGTGGTATCAGGGGCTTTACTTATACAAACAAGCAATTTCATACTCAAGTAAATATAATCCAAGATGTATTTCTTGGGGTGGCAAAGGTATGAAGTCAAGGTTGAGAATATTAACTTACCTTTGCCGCCCTAATTGTTACTTAAAAAATGCGTGAAATTACATATAGAGAAGCTGTAGCTGAAGCAATGAGTGAAGAAATGCGACGTGATGAACGTGTATTTCTAATGGGTGAAGAAGTTGCTGAGTACAACGGAGCATACAAAGCTTCGAAAGGTATGCTTGAGGAATTTGGTGCGCGACGAGTGATCGACACGCCTATTGCAGAGCTGGGATTCACTGGTATAGCCGTCGGTGCAGCGATGAATGGCCTTCGCCCTATTGTGGAATACATGACCTGGAATTTTGCGGTCTTGGCATCAGACCAAATCATCAATCACGCGGCCAAAATGCTACAAATGAGTGGGGGGCAGTACACCGTTCCTATTGTTTTTCGTGGACCCAACGGGCCTGCCGGACAATTGGCGGCAACGCACAGCCAGAGCTATGAGGCAATGTATTCTGCGATCCCTGGTTTGAAAGTTGTCACGCCATTCACTCCTTATGAAGCCAAAGGACTTTTAAAGTCGGCCATTCGCGACAACGATCCTGTATTAATTATGGAGTCTGAGAAGATGTACGGCGACAAAGGAATGATTCCAGACGGAGAATTCCTTGTTCCAATAGGAAAAGCAAACGTGAGACAGAAAGGTTCGGACGTCACGATTGTTTCATTTGGCAAGATTCTCAAAACGGTTCATGCAGCAGCAGATGAATTGGCGAAAGAAGACATCGAAGTTGAAATCATCGACCTCGTGACAATAAGGCCTCTTGACTTAGACACCATTATTGAGTCTATCAAGAAAACAAACCGTCTCGTGATTGTAGAGGAAAGTTTTCCTGTAAGCTCAGTCTCATCTGAGGTTGCTTATAGGGTTCAACGCAATGCGTTCGATTATCTAGACGCGCCAATTGTGAGAATCTGTCAGTCAGATACGCCTTATGCCTTTGCAACTACCCTCATTGATGAAGCGACTCCACAAATAAAAGAAATTGTGGAAGCTGTAAAAACTGTAACGTACATTAAGTAATAATTTTCGAGAAACTTATCCGATTAACCTATAAATTAATATCATGCAATTTTTAATTGACAACATTCTTTATCTGGTCCCTTTAATTGCCATTTTCGGCTTAATCATCATGGCTATTCAAGGTTCTTGGGTTCGCAAACAACCTAAGGGCAACGAAAGAATGACGGAAATCGCAACCTATATACACGAAGGAGCGCTTGCTTTCCTGAACGCTGAATACCGACTATTGGCCATTTTTGTAGTCATTTCTGGAGCGGCGCTTGCAGTCGTCTCAACGCTTGTAGAAAACACGCATTGGTTTATTGTTGTGGCATTTGTCATAGGTGCAGTATTTTCTGCTGTTGCTGGAAACATCGGGATGCGCATCGCAACTGAAGCTAATGTGAGAACTGCTGAGGCAGCAAAGACGAGCTTATCTAAAGCATTGAAAGTATCCTTTACCGGAGGTACAGTCATGGGACTTGGTGTCGCAGGTTTGGCTGTGTTCGGGTTGAGTATTATTTTCATTATTTTAATTAAGACGTCTATACTAGGAATAGATGGTGGTCTGCCGGATCCTACAAAATGGCAAGACATGATTATCGTGCTTGAAGCACTTGCTGGTTTCTCGTTAGGTGCTGAATCAATTGCGCTGTTTGCGCGTGTTGGAGGAGGTATTTACACCAAAGCAGCTGACGTTGGTGCTGATTTAGTCGGTAAGGTTGAAGCTGGTATTCCTGAAGATGATCCACGTAACCCTGCGACTATTGCAGATAACGTAGGTGATAACGTAGGTGACGTAGCCGGCATGGGTGCTGATCTGTTTGGCTCTTACGTGGCAACAGTACTAGCGGCAATGGTCCTAGGGGTTTACGTTGTACGTGACATGGGCGCTGAATACACGGACGGGTTCGGTGGCCTCGCTACACTACTCCTACCGCTTGTCATCTCAGCGCTTGGTATTATATTCTCTCTGATCGCAACGAAGTTCATTAACGTGACTGACGACGGAAAAGAAGCTGAAGTTCAATCTGCACTTAACAAAGGAAACTGGGGCTCTATCATTATGACAGCGATTGCTTGTTACTTCCTGATTGATTGGATGCTCCCTGATATGATATCTATGAATTTCTTCCAAGACGCTGAGAAGTCTGCGACTCCTTTCGCTTCAATCAACGTTTTCTATGCTGTTCTTGTAGGACTTGGTGTAGGAGGTGGGATTAGCTGGATGACTGAGTACTATACTGGACTCGGTAAAAAGCCTGTAATGGACATCGTGCGCAATTCAAATACAGGAGCAGGAACAAACATCATCGCTGGATTGTCAACGGGTATGATTTCGACCTTCGGACCTATTCTTCTTTTTGCCGTTGCAATTTACGCATCTTACGAATTCGCAGGATTCTATGGGGTTGCGATTGCTGCATGTGCGATGATGGCTACAACCGCAATGCAATTGGCGATTGATGCATTTGGACCTATCGCAGACAACGCGGGAGGTATTGCTGAGATGTGTGAACTGCCAGCTGAAGTACGTGAGCGTACAGACATCCTCGATTCTGTTGGAAACACAACCGCAGCGATTGGAAAAGGTTTTGCAATTGCATCGGCGGCATTGACTGCGTTGGCACTTTTTG
>MDSY01109476.1_pt1 | contig 20792 bp, 16 predicted proteins | sample 811131 | NCBI WGS metagenome assembly MDSY01 (sample SAMN05326643, study PRJNA326480) | marine metagenome | isolation source: seawater | place: Atlantic Ocean: South West | collected 2010 | reverse complement strand
TGTCACTTTTTGGTAAACCCCTTGAAAATAGGGGCTTGGGATTGTTTCTTAACTAAAATTTACATTATATTTACCCTGTTTAACATTCAAATAACACCTAGATGAAACGCAGAGCAAATCTATTCGCCCTTGCCATCGCTACATTCTTTTCATTTTCTGCATTAGCGCAGAATGTGACTGGAGTTGTGTCAGATGGAGCAAGTGGGGAGCCTCTCCCTTCCGTATCAGTGAAGGAAAAAGGCACAAATAATGCCGCAATCACCAATTTTGATGGAAAGTATTCCATTAAGGCCGGTAAGAATGCCGTATTAGTATTTTCTTCAATGGGCTATGCCTCACAAGAAGGTACAGTTAGTGGAAATACATTAGATGTTTCTTTAAGTACTTCTTCCAATAAGTTGGATGAAGTAGTTATTACCGCATTTGGTATTTCTCGAGACAAGAAGTCCATTGGTTACGCCGTCCAAGAAGTTGGAGGGGCAGAAGTATCCAAAGTAAAGGACGTTAACTTCATGAGTTCACTATCCGGTAAAGTTGCTGGAGTGAATATCAGGCAGTCAGGTACCATGGGGGGCTCGGCCAACGTAGTAATACGTGGTTACAGTTCTTTAACTGGAAACAACCAGGCTTTATTTGTAGTTGATGGTATTCCAATTTCGAATGCAATCACTAATACCTCTAATCAGCAAACTGGTCGCGGAGGATATGACTACGGTAATGCAGCGATGGATATCAACCCTGAGGATATAGATAAAGTATCTGTATTAAAAGGAGCGGCAGCCACAGCACTTTATGGTTCGCGAGCTTCTAACGGAGTTATTCTTATCACAACTAAAAAAGGTTCAGCTAAAAAGGGTCTTGGAATCTCTATCGGTTCAGGATACACTGTAGGAACTTTTAATCCTTCAACATTCGTAAGATATCAGAACGAATACGGCCAAGGTTATGGTCCTTATTACGGTCCTGATACTATTAATGGGGTCTGGACTGAGGCAAAAATGACATCATATGACGTAGATGGTGACGGTGTTATGGACATCGCTGATCCAACTGGAGATGATGCTTCTTATGGAATGAGATTCGATCCAAATCTTCAAAAATATGGTTGGAATTCACTTTTCCCTGAATTGGCTACTTACGGTCAATCACAAGCTCACGTTGCTGGTGCAAATGATCCAACAACATTCTGGGAGACTGCAATTACTACAAACAACTCGGTAGCTGTTGATGGAGGAAGTGAAAACGGTACATTTAGAGTTAGTGCAACACAGTTCAGAACTTCTGGCATTTCACCTAACTCTTCTTTAAAGAGAAATAATTTTTCTTTTAGTGGATCTCAAAATTTGAGTGATCGCCTAACAGTTTCTACAACTGCAAATTATATCAATCAAAATGCTCAGGGACGTATGGGAACTGGTTATTCTAATAAGAATCCAAATCAGTCTTTCCGTCAGTGGTACAATGTTGGAGTAGATATGCAAGAGCAGAAAGCTGCTTATGAAGCAACTGGTAAGAATTTATCATGGAATGCATACGGCTACGGATCAGCAAACCCTACGGCACCGCATTATTTTGACAATCCTTATTTCATGTCTTACGAAAACTATTCTAATGATTCACGTGACCGTATCATGGGAAATATCATGACTAATTATAAAATTAATGATTGGTTAGATTTCATGGGACGTGCTTCAGTAGATACTTATTCTGCAATTGAGGAGGAGCGACAAGCAGCTGGTGGCGTTGATGTTCCAGGTTATATTCGAAGAAACCGATCTGTATCTGAAACTAACATCGATTTAGTATTGACTGCAAATAAGAATTTTGGAGATTTTTCTTTCAACGGAAACTTGGGATCTAATGTTCGTCGTAACGCAGTATCATCTATTTCTGCGGGTACTAACGGTGGGCTTGTAGTCCCTGGAGTATATGCCTTAAGTAATTCCACTAATGCTCCTGCAGCACCGAGTGAAAATGCTTTCCAGGTCGGTGTAAATGGTTTATTTGCTCGTGCTTCTTTAGGCTATAAAGATTATTTGTATGTTGATTTAACTGGTCGTCAAGACGTTTCATCTACACTTCCTACTGCGAATAATTCATTTTTCTATCCTTCAGCTACTCTTTCCTTAGTATTCTCTGAATTGTTGGATGCTGATGTGATTAATTTTGGTAAGTTCAGAGCTAACTATGCTCAGGTTGGTGCGGATGCTCCAGCTCAAGCTTTAGCGAATGCTTACAATATGGGTACTCCTTTTGGAAGTGCAAATTTAGCGTCTGCTCCAAATACCAATGCAAATGCTAGTCTTTTGCCAGAGAGCACTACATCTACTGAATTAGGTTTAGAGATGATGTTGTTTGATAATCGTGTTGGTTTTGATCTTTCATATTATGACCAGACTTCATCTAACCAGATTATGCCTGCAAGAGTTTCATCTACTTCAGGTTCTATTTTCCAGTATGTAAATGCGGGTGTAATTAACAATGCTGGTATTGAGGCTTCTGTTAATTTGACTCCTGTACGTACAAATGATTTCGAGTGGAATATCAACGTAAACTATACACGAAATAGAAGCCAAGTTGTTTCTTTATTCGAAGGTGCGGAGAATCTTCAGCTTGCTGGTGTTCAAGGTGGTATAACTATCGAGGCTCGTCCAGGACAGGCCTATGGAGTTATCTATGGCACCTCTCACGAGAGAGATGCAGAAGGTCGCCCAATCGTCTATGACAACGTCACGTATTCTAGAGGTCGCGGAGGCGGTGTTAGATACTTACGAGGTGAGAAAGATGTTTTAGGAGATATCAATCCTGATTGGTATGGTGGATTGAATAACTCTTTCCGTTACAAGAATTGGACAGCAAGTGCATTATTAGATATGCAATGGGGTGGAAGTTTCTTCTCATTGGATACATATTATGGATATGCAACTGGTGTTTATGACCTAACCGCTGGAGAGAATGCTGATGGAAATCCTATTCGTAACTCTATTTATGACCCAGCATATCAAGTGCATGGCAACGGTGGAGCTGGAGGATTAAAGATGACAGGTGTTTCTTATTGGGATGGATCTGTTGATGCCGAAGGTGAAAATGACTACAGTGGTAACACTGTTGATGTAGATGCTAACGGTGATGCACTTTATGGTGATATGAGTTTTTACAGCAATGTTCTTGGATATTCAAGAGGTGTTGGTGAGTATCACGTTTGGGATGCTTCATACATTAAGCTTCGTGAAGTTGCTTTGCAATACAGTGTTCCTTCTGATCTTTTAGGACAAACTGGTATCAAGGGATTAGATATTTCATTGGTTGGTCGCAATTTGGCTATCCTTTGGAAAGCAAATCCATATTCTGATCCTGAAGCAGGTTTATCTGCTGGAAACATTCAGGGTAATCAGTCTGGTGCTTATCCTTCAGTTCGTGAAGTTGGCGTAAAAGTTAATTTGAAATTTTAATAAATAAGAAGCATGAAAAAATTATTTACTGCAGCAAGTGCTGCACTGCTTATTGCCTCTTGTACTAGCGACCTTTCGAGTTTGAATGAGAATTCAAAAGCTCCGGTTCAAGTACCTGCTGGTACTCTCATTGCGAATGCTACTGTAGACCTATCGGACTACTTGGCTTCTGTCAATGTAAACCTCAACAATTTTACGTTGTGGTCTCAACACTGGACTCAAACCACTTATACGGATGAATCCAATTATGATTACAATCAACGTGATGTGAATGGTAATACTTTTGATGAGTTATATGCTAATGTGCTCAGAGATTTACAGGACGCAAAGGGATTGATTGAGGCCGATGCGGGCCTCCTTCCTCAGGTTAAGGCAAATCAATTAGCAATTGCAGATCTTTTACAGGTCTATACATATCATGTTTTAGTTGATATTCATAATGATGTTCCTTATTCTGAGGCACTCGGCGATGATGTTACTCCTAAGTATGACGCTGCTGCTGGAATTTATGCAGATTTAGTTACTCGAATTCTTACTGCACACAGCACATTAGCTGGTGATAATGGTCTGGGTTCTTTTGATTTGATTTATGGTGGAGATGCGAATGCATGGAAAAAGTTTGCTGCATCATTAGCCCTGAAGCTTGCTGTCCGCGCTGCTGATGTTGACGCTACTGCTCAAACAGTTGCTGAAACTGCTGCTGGTGCTGGTGTGTTTACTTCTAGTGCTGATAATGCGTCTATGAGTTATACTTCATCACCTCCTCATACCAATCCTTTATGGGATGATTTGGTGCAGTCAGGCCGTACAGACTTTTGTGCATCGAATACTATTGCAGGTATTATGAATGCTCATAATGATCCGCGTAGAGGTGTTTATTTCCGTAATCTTGACTCATTAGGTGATCTAATGGGAGGTATTTACGGTCAAAATTCCGCTTACAATACTCATTCTCAACCTGGGGATGCAGTAGAAGTTCCTACTTTGGCAGCTCACTTTATGAGTTTTTCAGAAGTTAGTTTCTTGCTAGCTGATGCAGCTCAGAGAGGTTGGAATGTAGTTGGGACTGCAGGAGAGCATTATGCAAATGGAGTCAATGCTTCTATGGCCCAATGGGGTGTTTCAAGTGTAGAAGCTGCTGCATATTTGGCTCAGCCTACTGTCGCATATGATCCTACCGTATGGAAGGAGTGTATCGGTCATCAGAAATGGCTTTCAATGTATATGAGAGGAAACGAGGCTTACAATACTATTCGTACTTATGACTACCCGGTTATGAATATCGCAGATGTTGCTCAAAGACCTGTTCCAAATCGTATGAGTTACGGTGTTGATGAGTATTCATTAAATACAACAAATGTTGGTGCTGCTAATGGCGGAAGTGACGCAGATACTGATAAAGTATTCTGGGACGTTAATTAATATTTGAAAAGTTAAGCAAAAAACCGCCCTGGGAACAGGGCGGTTTTTTTTTGATAATCAAAAAAAACACCCATGAGGGGTGTTTTAATTAAATTCGGTGGTATTTAGTTACTTAGCTCTTTCTTTATAAGTACCATCTGCAGTGTGTACTACAATCTTTTCGCCTATTTCAATAAATAACGGCACTCTAATTTCAGTTCCCGTTTCTAGCGTGGCTAGCTTCTGTGTATTTGTGGCAGTATTTCCCTTCATTCCTGGCTCTGTATATTTTATCTCTAAAACAACAGTGCTTGGGAGCTCTACTCGAAGAGCACGATCTTCATCAGCATGAAATAAAACCATGCACTCCATTCCATCTTTTAAAAAGTCTGGAGCATTTATAACTTCTTTAGTCATCTCAAACTGCTCGTATGTTTCAACATTCATGAAATGATAGCCATTCGGGTCATTATATAAAAATTGATAAGTTCGGTATTCAATATTTATGTCTTCAAGCTTAGCTCCGCTGGGGAAGGTGTGTTCTAATACTCTTCCGTCATTTAAATTGCGAAGTTTAGTTCTGACAAATGCTGCTCCTTTTCCGGGCTTTACATGCAAGAACTCTATGATTTGATAGGGAGCATGATTAAAGTGAATACATAGTCCGTTTTTGATATCTGACGTAGAAGCCATAATTAGTAGTAATTGTTTGTACTAAGGTACAAAGGTCTTTCCCGAAGGCAGATAATAGGACGTGCAGTTGTATGTTTCTTCCTGCCTATGATTTGATGCTACAATTAGAATGCGATCATTATATTCCGTTGATGGAGATAAATTAGAAGAAAGGCATTGTTGATACCATTCCATACCATCAGTATCTAAATGGCTTGTAGGCTCATCTAAAAGAAGCAAAGGGGAATTGCTAAAAATACTCAACGCTAACTTCACTCGTTGTTTCATGCCACTTGAGAATGAGCCTAACGGCTTATTCAAATCGTTGGAGGCTATACCTATCTCATTGATTGAATTACCGGGCCGTAATGGCTTTAGCGAATTATGATACTCAAAGTGCTCTTTGACCGTGAATTGTCTAAATAATTCAAGATGGGGACTGCAATAGCTGCAGTTTAGAGATAAATTTTCCTCGGGGAAGTCAGATATTATGATTTTACCCGAGCTAGGTGATAATTGTCCGGATAGCAACTTCAAAAAAGTGCTTTTACCTGATCCATTATTCCCTAATATCCCTATTCGGTCATCACATCCCCATTTTATATTCCATTCGGGGATAACTTCTTTTGTTCCAAAGAGTTTACTTAATCTTATTAATTCTAACCCCATTGCTAGAGATTCTTAACAATACCGCGGTCAGATGCCAGTAGAAATTTTAAAATATCTATTCGTTCTGGACTTTCATTTACCTCAATTTCGATTTGACTAATCGCTTGAGTAGTATTAAGTCCACTTTGATAAACTAATCGGTAGGTATGGTGAATTTCTTCAATTCTTGCGTTTTTATAACCCCTACGTCTTAGACCTAAAACATTTACTCCTTCATATGATAATGGCTCTCTTGCCACTGTTATAAATGGAGGAATATCTTTTCTTACAAGAGAGCCCCCTCCAACCATGACATGGGGGCCAACTTTCACAAACTGATGTACAGCTGATAAACCACCAATAATTGACCAATCTCCGATTTCCACATGTCCTGCCAGAGCGACATTATTCACCAGAATTACGTGATCAGAAATGATGCAGTCATGGGCAATATGCACGTTTGCCATAATCAGACATTCTCTTCCGATAATGGTTTTGCCAAAGGCTTTAGTCCCACGATTTATCGTAGCATTTTCTCGTACGGTAGTATTGTCACCAATTACCACTAGACTTTCCTCTCCGTCAAACTTAAGATCCTGAGGGACACCTCCAACTACTGCTCCTTGAAAGACTCTGCAGTTTTTCCCCAAACGTGAACCTGATAATATACATGCATGACTAGAAATTATGGACCCTTCTCCAATTTCCACGTCAGCTTCAATTACAGCAAAAGGATCTACAGTTATATTTCCAGCTAATTTGGCTTCAGGATGAACAGATGCTAGGTTTGAAATCACGTCAACTATTTTTCTTTTGTTATTAGTGCTGTAAAAAATCCTTCAGAAACTAATTTTTCACCGACATATGCCCTTCCTTTCATTTGAACTATTCCTCTTCGAATAGGTGCAGTGAGCTCGAGATGGAAAATAAGTGTATCTCCAGGAACAACTTTTGCTTTAAACTTTACCTCATCCATTTTTAGAAAATAAGTGAGGTAGTTTTCTGGGTCTTTAACTGTGCTTAAAGCTAAAATCCCTCCTACTTGGGCCATTGATTCTAACTGGAGTACACCTGGCATTACCGGAGATCCTGGAAAGTGTCCTGCAAAAAAAGGTTCATTCATCGTTACAGCTTTTACACCAACAATGTCCATCTCAGATAATGCCACGATTTTATCAACTAACAGAAATGGCGGTCGATGGGGGATAATTGACATTATTTTAGTTACGTCCATAATCGGAGTTGAATCTGGACTGTAGGTAGGTATTTTTTTGTTTTTAACAGCTTCTTCCATGATTTTTTGTGCTAGCAATGTATTTATTTTGTGTCCGGGTTTAAATGTACGAATCTCAGCCATTACAGGCTGTCCTATAAGTGCTATATCTCCGATCAGATCTAATAATTTATGAGTTGCAGGCTCATTTTCAGATCTATAGGATGTCAATGGCAATGCTCCCACATCATCTCTTCGCTCCAAAGGAATACCAACAAAATCCTCTAATCCTTTCCAGTCTTGATCGTTCATTATTTTATCAATGACAATTACACCGGCCCCAGGGTTCGCACCTTTCAGGAGGCCTTTATTTATTAAAGGAGTTAAATGCGAGGCAAGGGTAAATGTTCTGGCATATGCAACTTGAGTCTTATAATCATCTTCCATAATGAAGCTAGCCCTTGAGGATCCAATGGCACATTCATCATGACTTAGTTCAATATGAAATTTAGGATTTAATGATGGAATAGCTTCAGCCCATGCTCCTGTTAATTTATCTTCGACACGAATTTTTTTATTTATTTTTAACCCAAAAATGAGATTTTTAGCTTGAATTTTTCCTGCTGTATTTATGGCCTTAATCCAGGGTAAAGCGCTTCCATCTAAAATTGGTATTTCGCTATTTGATAACTCAATATGAGCATCATAAATATGCGAACCATAAAGAGCAGAGAGTAAATGTTCAGCAGTATGCACGGTTGTGCTCCCATTTGAAAGTGTTGTTCGACGTTCTGTATCGGTAACAACTTTGGGGCTTATTTTTAGAATATCGGAATTAGCTAAGTCTAGTCTTTTAATGGTGTATCCATTTCCTGATTTTCCAGGGTAGACTGTCACGGTGGTCTCAACGCCGGTATGTATTCCTTGGCCGGATATCTTAAAAGATTTAGATAATGCGTAGTTATTCACTTATTCACCTTTCATGTTAGAGGCTGCAAATTTGCGACGAAATTTTGAAGCATCAATGGCAGGACTACCCATAATTGTTTTTCCTTTTTCGACATTTTTATGAACTCCACTTTGTGCTCCTATTCTTACATAGTCACCGATTTCTATATGTCCAGCAATTCCAACTTGTCCACCAATTTGAACATAATCTCCAATAATGCAAGATCCTGCTATTCCTACTTGGCCTGCAAGGACGCAACCTACTCCTATTTGAACATTATGTCCAATTTGACATAAATTATCAAGTTTTGTGCCGGCCCCTATTAATGTTGCACCAACAACCGCTCTATCAATACAGGAGTTTGCTCCAATTTCTACATTTTCATTAATGATTACATGGCCGATATGTGATATTTTTTGAAGTGATGTTTCTGGCGCTTGTGGAAGAGCAAATCCAAATCCGTCAGCACCAATAACGACTCCAGAATGGAGAATAGAATTGTCTCCAATTTTTGAATTTGGGTAGATAGTAACATTCGGATGAATTATCACATTTTTGCCGATAATTGAATTTGCTCCAATTGTTACACCATGAGCAATCTGTGCTGTTTTGTGTATTGACGCACTTTCGGAAATCGCTTTATTTGACCAAGATATTTCTTCCCCGAATTCGATAAGTAATTTCCCCCAAGTACTGTATGGATTATCTACCCTTAAGCAAATACATCCAAAATTTTCAGGACAATTTTGTTTTTGGCTAATAATTACAACAGACGCTTTTGTGTCTTTTAATCGTTTGGAATATGCTCCATTAGCAAGAAATGTAATTCCTCCTGGCTCTCCTGGAAATAATGTGCAAAATGATGTTATTTGAATATCGTTATTACCCATATATTCTGCACCAATAGCTTTTGCTAGTTTTGCTAGAGATACCGAGTTAATTGGAGTTGCGGTTAATCGATCCATTTTATTTCTTTTGGCCAACATACAAAAGGCCTTGTGAGTGTATGACTGTAAACGCTTAAAGGAAGAATTTCTGATGCAGCAGATAAAGGAATAATATTCCCGTCCTTGTTAAGGATTTTTATTTCTTCTTTATCTGATACGTAAGTAGAATTGCTTGCGATTCCCTCAAGAATGAAATATTTGGAATCAGTTAATGTTATTCCCATTGAGTCTTTGATACTTTTTTCTAGATAATTTCGCTCATTTGAGTTAATTTTTTCAGGTAGAAATTTTATTTGAAATAATTTTCTATCCAATAATCTAGAGCTTAAGTCACTTAGTATAAAGTCTTTATGGGTTCTCCATTGCTTCATTGCTGCTATAATATCTGAATCATCTAATTGAGTAAATAAATTAAGAATATTCGGGTTTGATTCGAATTCATCTCTATTCGGTCTGTTTCTGAGAAAAAATAGAAGTTCTTTTCCCCCGAACATTGCCTTATCTTTTTGAGCTATTTCATGAGCTCTTGAAAGTAATTGAATAAGCATGTTTTCTGCACTTAAAACAGCTTTGTGCATATATACTTGCCAGTACATTAAGCTGCGACTGACTAGGAATTTTTGTATTGAGCTAACCCCTTTGTTGTCCAAGACTAATTCTCCATTAGCAATATTTAGCATAGAAATTAGTCGTTCAGAATTTATTGCTCCCTCAACAACTCCCGTATAAAACGCATCTCGTTTCAGATAGTCTAGTCTATCCATATCTAATTGTGAGCTGACTAATTGGTGCAAGAATTTTTTAGGGTGCTGGTTAGTAAATATTTGAATTGCTTCAGTTAGCTTTCCCTGCATTTCACTATTTAATCGTTGCATCAACATCAGGGATAGTGATTCATGAGTAATATCATCAATAAGAGTATGTTCAAGGGCATGGGAGAATGGCCCATGACCAATATCATGAAGTAAAATCGCAACCTGAACAGATTCTGATTCTGATTTTGAAATATCATGGCCTTTACTTTGTAAAATCGAAATGGCCTTTTGAGTTAGATGCATTGCTCCCAGAGCATGGTGGAATCTGGTATGATAAGCTCCAGGATACACAAGTGAACTGAGCCCAAGTTGTCCAATTCGTCTTAATCTTTGAAAAAATGGGTGCTCTATTAAATCAAAAATTAATTCTGATGGAATCGCAATGAAACCATATATTGGATCGTTGAAAAGTTTAAACTTATTGGTCTCTGCGCTTTTAGACATTTGGATGTCAGGTAAATTATATTTAACTAACGGTAAAATTAACTAAATCAATATGGACAATACACGAATTCTTTGGGTAGATGATGAGGTTGATAATTTAAAGTCTCATATTATTTTTCTAGAGAGCAAAGGATTTCAAGTCTTAATGGCGACAAATGGATCAGATGCATTATCTGTTTTAGCTGATACTATGGTGGATGCGGTCTTATTAGATGAGCATATGCCAGGTCAATCGGGACTTGATATTTTACCAGAGATAAAGATTTTGCGCCCTAGCGTTCCAGTAATCATGGTTACAAAAAGTGAAGAAGAAGGATTGATGGAACAAGCCATTGGTGAGGACATAGCTGATTATTTATTAAAGCCTGTTCAACCTCGTCAGATACTTTCTTCTTTAATGAGATTACTGGATAGAAAACAATTAGTTTCAGATAGAAGTATTTCTGCTTATCAAAGTGGATTTAGAGAGTTGAGCGAATCTATTAATGATGCTGATTCTTGGATAGATTGGACGACTGTTTACAAAGAACTGATTAAATGGGATAAGAAGCTATCAGGTTCAGATGCAGAATCCATGAGACCAATGTTAGATCATCAAAAAGAAGAGGCAAATCGAATATTTTCACGTTTTTGGGCAGAGAACTATCCTGTATGGCTCAATTCTTCTGATTCACCATGTGATTTTAGTCATCAAATTTTTCAAAATAAAGTCAGTCCACATATAAAATCTGGGAAAAAATCTGTTGTGCTAATTTTTGATAACCTAAGGTTAGATCAATGGATGGAATTGCAGCCCTTTTTTAATGAGTCATTTCGGATAGAGTCCGATGAGTTATATGCTAGTATTTTACCTACTGCTACTCAGTATGCGAGAAATTCTTTAATTTCTGGATTATTGCCTCTCGAGTTATCTAATAACTATCCAGAATGTTGGGTCCCCGATTTAATGGATGCTGTGGGAGGGAGAAATGCTAATGAGTCTTTTTTCTTAGGCGAGTGGGCTAAAAAAGAAAGAATTGAAAATTGGAGTTATGCCAAAGTCACAAATCATTCTTCAGAGCAAAAATGGGTCCGCCAATGGACATCTAAGAGAAATGATGATTTGGTTGTTGTTGTTGTAAACTTTATTGATATGATTAGTCATGCCAAAACGGATCAGAGCATTGTAAGAGATATTGCAAATAGTGATAGTGGTTTCAGAGCATTAACTCATAGTTGGTGGAAAAACTCACCCTTAAGATTATGGATTGAGTCCGTAGCCTGTGATGGCTTTGATTTATTTGTAACCACGGATCACGGCACTATTTCAGCAAAAAAACCAATTCCAATAAAAGGTCCTAAGAATATCAGTGCGAACATGAGATACAAAATTGGTCGAGGCTTGGAATTTAGTTCAAAGGACATAGGGTTATCTGCAGACCCTCAAAGTATAGGATTACCGTCAATCATGCTAGGGGATAAGGCAGTTTTCGCATCAGAAAGTGGATATTTTGTTTATCCTAACCAATACAATCAATACGCTGGCAAATTTGAGGGGTCTTATCAACATGGAGGTATAAGTATGGAGGAAATAATAATTCCATTTGCTCAATTGACACCGCGATAAGGTGTAATGACTTACTATCTTTAGGATGTGGTAAGTGAAACAATTATAAACTCAGATGCTGAGTGGCTAAAATGGTCAATTGACAATAAAAAAGTTCTTTTGGGAATTGTTGCTGTTCACGGAGAAATGGGAGTAGGTAAAACTACTGCGATAAAAAAGTGGTTGAGGTCATTAAATTCTAAAGATTTAGGTTCAAGTCCTACTTTCTCACTTGTAAATGAGTATGATAGTCCTGATGGGGCAATTTTCCATTTTGATTTTTATCGAATTTCTAATATTGAAGAAGCGCAAGATATTGGATTAGAAGATTATTTCTATAGCGGCCAGCCATGTTGGATTGAGTGGCCTGATAAAATATCTGGATTGTTACCAGAAAACACGCATCATTTGAATATAGTAGTACAATCCAATAATTCTCGAAAAGTGATACTAGAAACATATGAGAAATGAAAATTGATAATCCGGAATTTTTGCCTCAAGAGGAACGCTTGATACTTTCTCTTGAGCAAAAAAGTTTAACGATTGGCCTACCTATCGAATCTAATATTTCAGAGAATAGAGTGGCACTAACTCCTGATGGTATTCATTTATTGGTTCAACAAGGACATACTGTTTTGGTTGAAAAAGGTGCGGGTATTTCTTCTCATTACAGTGACTTAGAATATTCTGAAGCTGGAGGGATAATTACAGTGGATAAAAGTGATATCTACAGCTGTCCATTAATTGTTAAAGTTGATGCGCCATCATCTGATGAATTGAAACTGCTGAATTCAAATCAAATATTATTATCGGCAATTCAAATTAATTCAATTGATTATGATTTCATTAATTCATTGAAGAAAAAAGGTATAACAGCTCTCAATTATGGCAGAATTCGTGATGAAGATGGTCGTACTCCTTTTGTCAGATCCATGTCTGAAATAGCAGGAAATCAATCTATTGCAATAGCCATGGAATGTTTAAATTCTTTATCAGGTGGTCAAGGATACTCTTTAGGTGGTATAACCGGTGTTCCTCCTGCCGAGGTAGTTATTTTAGGAGCTGGAACTGTTGGAACTGTTGCTGCTCGTATTGCTGTTGCAATGGGGGCTAAAATAAAAGTCTTTGATTCCTCAATGGCTCGTATGCAAAGACTCAGGGAACAAATCGGGTATGATGTTTTCACATGCACACTACAGCCTCAAATTTTATCTAAAGCTTTAAAGGAATGCCAGGTTGCAATTGGTGCAATGCGGCCGGTAAATGGTCGGAATTTAATTATTGTAAGTGAGGAAATGGTTTCTTTGATGAAGACCAATTCGATAATAGTTGATGTTAGTATTGACAATGGTGGTTGTTTTGAAACTAGTGAGGTAAGATCTCTTGAATCCCCTCTTTACATAAAAAAAGGTGTCATTCACTTTTCTGTTCCAAATATCGCCTCAAGAGTAGCAAGAACAGCATCCTTCGCATTGAATAATTTAACCTCATCATTTATTTTACAACTCGGTAAAGATGGTGGTATGAAAAATGCACTGCAAAGGAGACCATATTGGAGAGAAGGTGTATACATGTATGAAGGTACTGTCACTCATCGAGAAATGGCCGAACCATTCGGTATTCCATTCACTGAATTAGATCTATTATTATGAATTTTCTTCGTCGCTTGGGCTGGTATGCTATTGGAATGGGCCTTGGTATTTTATTAGTTATTTTTTTATTTAAAGATCGTGACTTTCAATGTACTTATTTACCTAATAATAGAGTGTTAGTTGACTTGAATGATCAAAAAATTAAACTTATCGAGTTAGATTCTCAATCTTATAAATTTTTAAAAATTTGTCAAGATTCCTCATTTATTGAATCTTTTTTAATAAGAGGAAATATAGATTTTGGAAAAAGTAAAGTTGTTACACGTGAGGACATAAAATACTCACAATATCCAATTGAATTATTCTATGAAGGCGTTAACTGGAATGCGATTTGGGAGCGCAGAGTTGATACTGTTGCTTTGATTAGGTTGCAAAAAAAATAAAAATTAAAGTTTATTTGCCTGTCTTCTTAGTAGTTCTTGATTGATCAATGATAATTCTCTTCCAGTTTGACCTTCTACGGAAGTATTTTCTTCAGCTCTACGAAAAAGATATGGAATAACTTCTTTTATTGGGCCAAAAGGAAGATATTTTGCTGTTTTATAACCATCATTTGCAAGATTGAAACTGATATTATCCGACATGCCATACAATTGAGCAAACCAGATGGGAGCTTCGTTATTTTCCCAACCTAGATTTTTTAATATGTTTGCTGCTAAAATTGTGCTTTCTTCATTGTGTGTTCCTATAATAAGTCCCATACATTTTTTTTTTGCCGGACTACCAATAACTTTAAGAACGTATTTAACGCATTCATCAAATTCTTTATCAGTATCATGTTTTGAGGGTTGAATTGGTGACTCGTAATTCAGCTCTTTTGACCGTGCATTCTCTTTTTCCATATATGCTCCACGAACAAGTTTAACCCCGTACATATAATCTGCTTTCAATGATCGATCAATATTTTTTTTTAAAAGAGATAGCTGACCAGTTTTATAGCACTGGATTGTATTATAAACGATTACATCTTTTTTATTGTATGATTCCATTCCTCTTTTAGCTATCTCATCAATAGCATTTTGTATCCATGATTCTTCCGCATCAATCATAATGGGGACATTTAAAGAATGTGCATGTGCTAAAATTTTATCTATTCTTTCTAGACCCTTTTCCCAAGAGAGTAAATCATGTTTTGTTAGATTTATCCCAGAACTCATCTTAAAGAGTAATATTGTTTCAACAAGACCAGTTACTTTGAAAACAGCCAAAGGGACTCCGGAATTACTTTTAGCCAAGTCTATTGTTTCGATAATTGACTTTTGTGTTTGATCAAATCCTAATTCATCTATTTGACCTTCTACACTATAGTCAAGTATGCTTCCAACATTATATTTCCAATTTTTAGAAATTACGCTCGCACTATCAGACACAGTTTGACCTCCACAAAATTGCTTAAAAACAGTTTTGAGAATTAAATAATTTATAGGAATTCTCATGCTAAAAGCAGCCATTGTAAGCCCTTTCCCAATTCTTACTAAAGATGATTTGGAGAGAATAAAAAATATCCATTTGCTTCTTTGAAGAGATCTTGTACTATGAGCTTTAAAAGCTATACTCGTATCTCGAAAATTTAGAGACATTAAACAAACGGTTTTTTATTGTTTTCCAAATATAATGCCTTACCACTAACGGTTCAACAATTTGAATCTATTATTCGTTTTTAACTTCTATTTTGGTTAAAAGCTAAATTTTGATGAACTTTTCTTATTTGTCCAATGAGAATTAACGAACTTTACTTTATGACAAAATGGAACACATTTTTTGGCCCCGTAATAGAGGGCCAATTTTGTTTAGAATCATTGGATGAGTGGTTAAAAACCAATCAGAGTAATTATACGAAAATTATTATTCTAACTGATTCAAATGTCAATGAAATGTGTCTTCCTATTTTTTTAGCGGAACTAAAAAATATTGGTGAAACAGCAATTATTGAAATTGAGCCTGGAGAAGCTAGTAAGTCTTTTGAAATTGTTTCACAACTGCATCTTGCTCTTCTTGATAATCAGGCAGATAGAAAAAGTTTACTGATAAGTTTGGGTGGGGGTGTTGTCTCTGATATTGGGGGTTTTTTATCATCGACGTACATGAGGGGAATAGAACATATAATTGTCCCAACATCATTACTTTCCATGATCGATGCATCCATTGGCGGTAAGAATGGAGTGAATATTGAAAGGTTTAAAAACCTTTCCGGGACATTTTCTTCATCTCAAGGAGTATATATTTATCCGAATTTCTTAAAGTCCATGAATGAAAAGGATTTAATTTCTGGCTTTTCTGAAATAATAAAGCATGCTATGTTGTCTAGCAAATCCTTGTGGAATGATTGCATTACTTGTTCAAGTACAATTGAATTTATGGATTTGATCTCAAGAGCTGCAAAGGTGAAAATTGATATAGTAGAAAAAGACAATCTAGAAAGAGGTAATCATAGATTTTCTTTGAATATGGGTCATACGATAGCTCATGCAATTGAATATTTTGATGACTATAATATATCCCACGGAGATGCAGTTGCCGCTGGATTGTGGATAGAGTCGGAGATAGCTTTTGGGGAAGGTATGATAGACCGAGAATCTCTTGAGCTACTTCAAGATTTAATTGATAAATGGTGGCCAAGGCTAGACTTGGAAAATATTGACATATTGAAAGGAATGATAGCTGATAAAAAGAAATCTTCTTTTTCTAAAGACTTTTATTTCTCACTCTGGTCTGGTGTAGCAAAGGGAGCAATACTAACTGTTGTTTCAAAAGAGAAAATTCAAAAAGCAAAATCACTTTATGCTCACGGTTGAACTTCCTATTTCAAAAAGCATAGCAAATAGGTATCTGATTAAATGTGCCATTCATGGAGATTTACTCCCCAGTTATAACGAAAGTTGGTCGGATGACATTAAATCAATGCATAATCTTTTGTCATCAGAGATTGAACTTATTGATATTGGCTCAGCGGGCACAGTTTTCCGTTTTGGCTTGGCATATTGGTCCGCGCAAGAGGGTGTGAATAAGATCCTTACCGGTGATGATCGACTATTGGAAAGGCCGATATATCCATTGATCAATTCGCTAATGGATTTGGGAGCTGATTTAACTCGATTAGAGGATGGTAGCTGGAGAATAATAGGAAAAAAGCTCACAGGAGGATCAGTTAAGATAGATTCTTCTATTAGTTCACAATTTGAAAGTGCATTACTTCTTGTTGAGTCATTAATGTCTTCCAAATTGGAAATTCAAAATATTTCAAAAGGAGTAAGCTTGCCTTATGTTAAAATGACTAAACTTATTTGTAAAAACTCATTTAATTGGCCGCCAGAATATGATTGGAGTAATTCATGGATTTGGATAGCCAGGGCATGCATTACGAACGAAGAAATTCTATTGAAAGGGCTTAGTGATGTTTCTATTCAAGGAGATGTAATTTGTGCTCAATGGGCCAAAATTTTTGGTTTCAAATTGACTAATATCGATGAGGGTATTTTAGTTAGAGGTCACCCAAGAGATTTTGACGTTATAGATCTTAATTTTATTTCATGTCCAGACCTCGTTCAGGTTTCTGTCGCTTTAGCAATCTTAAGTAAAACAAAATTCTCATGCAATGGTTTAAAAACTCTTGCTCATAAAGAAACTAATCGTTTTAAGGCTTTAATTGATGCTTTAATTTTACTGGGTATTGAGGTCTGTGATATTGAAAGTAATCGTTCCTTTTCTTTTGATACCACTTCTTGGGAGCCGATAAATGACACTTTGAATGTTTCAAGTTTAGGAGATCATCGAATGTCTTTTTTTTGGGCAATTATTGGCTTAAAGCAGTCAATATATATTATCGATAGAGAAGTAGTAAGTAAAAGCTATCCTGGTTTTTGGGAGCAATGGGAATTAAAATAGAAGTGATTTTAAAACTATTTCTTGGATTTAGAATCCTTAATTTATCTAAATTTCTTTTTTGGCTCTGGGATTAAAAATGCTTTATTTGTGAATCAATAATAAAGGAACTACTTCCCCATGAATAAGCTTGAATTTGTAAACAGAAATAAGAGTCTTTTCAGAAGCTTGTTTTATGTCTGTTTTTTCTTGTTGTTGGGCTTTGAAGATCTAACCGCTCAGAGTTTGAAGTACGCCGTTGTTGCTGAGAAATTGGAGATAGAAGATTTAAATGATCTATCCATTACCGATATGGTTATTGACTCCTCCGGAGTTTTTCTGATAACAACAAATAATAATGGCATATTTAAGTACGACGGTGAGGTGCTATCTCCAATTATTGATACTCGCAATGAGAAGACCAATTCTTTTTATACTTCCATCAGTTCTATTAGTCCTGATGAGTGGATTTTGGGAAGTATCGGTATTTATGTTTTAAAGAATAAGTCGATACGAAAAGATGATAATTTCCCTGATAGTATAGCGACTTGTGTTGATGTAATGAATACAGGTATGGGTCGTATTTATGCTCTTACAAGTTCTAAGCTTTATTATCGAGCAATAAATTCAGAGAAGTGGTTCCAGGAGTCAATCCCTGGATTAGATGGTGCCTATCAAATTTCTCAACAAAGGGGTAAGATAATAATCGCTTCAAAGAGTGGGCTTTGGTCTAGAAGTATTTCTGGATTCTGGACTCAGATACTTGACAAAACCGTTTCTTCTTTTATCCCATTAGGGGATCAATTATTAGCAATTACTGAGAATGGGCTGGAGAAGTGGGAAAAATCGAGTTGGGTGCTTTTAGAGCAAAATATAAAAGGCTACAATAGTTACACTGCAACGAAAGATGGTGCTGCTGTTTGGGTATATGGGGAGAGTGGACTTTGGTTTATCCAATCAGATGGTCTTTGCACCAAATTATATACTCATGGAGGTTTGTTTTTAGAAACAATTACCAATGGATGTTTGACAGGTTCTGGCGGTCTCATGCTGGCCGACGAAAATGCTCTAATTCGCATCAATTCTCCCTCTGTCTGGTATGATTTAAGAACGCTACCCTACAACATAGGCAAGATAAATTCCATTGCCCCGATATCTGGGGACTCGTGTTGGATAAATACTTCTGTTGGTCTTTTTTCACTAGGAAAAAATTCATTTGAAAAAATTCAATCTCCGGTAGGCGGAATTTCCATAGGGATTCTAAGTATTCCTAATATTGGAATTATATCATTTGGAGAATTTGGAGCTGCTCTATGGATTGATGGAAAATGGAACCATTTTTATAAAAAAGGATGGGTATACGATGCCCAAATTAGTGAAGGTGGAATAATGATGTCAACACCTCAAGGTTCTGAATTGGCGAAAAGAAATTTGGAAAATGAAGAATTATGGGGTTTTAAGTCTTTTATTGATTCTGTATTTGTTAAAAGCCCAAAACAAATTTCCTTTGGCGATGACTTTATTGGCTTTAGCACTTTTGGTTTATTTATTAAGTCAGTTAAATGTGAGCTTCAAAAAACATTAAATCCCGGACTATTAATTAGAGAGATAAATAGAAGCTCAGTTGAAGGTGGTGAGCCCATTGTTATTCGGTTGGGTATTCGGGGTGCTGAAAATTTATCTGATGAAATACTTCTCGAATACAGAGTAGATAAAGGGTTATGGGTCTCTATTGGTAGCGGGCGTCGAATAGTTTTAGAGCGCTTAAGACCAGGGGATCATAATCTTGAGGTAAGACCTGAAATGCCATATCAAGATTATATTTCACCCGTTTCTCATAATGTTAAAATAGAATATCCATCATGGAGACGCCCTGAGTATTTTATTACTGCCATAGGTTTTGTAACAATCATTCTTTTATTATTAGCCTTGGCTATGAGAAAAAGGAGAAAGGAGAAAAAAATGTGGTTAAAAGAAAAACTTAAATTGGAACGTATGGCCTTACGCTTGCAAATGAATCCGCATTTCACTTTTAATGCTCTTGAATCAATTTCGGCCTATATACTAGATAGCCAGACAAAAGAGGCTGTCATGTATCTTCAAAAATTCTCAAGATTAATGAGATATACTTTAGAGAGTGCAGAGCGGCCTTATGTCAGTTTAATGAAAGAGAGAAAAGCCTTAGAAAACTATATATCACTCGAACAAATGCGCTTTAAGGATGGATTCCAAAGTGTTGTTCAGTTTGATTCAGATATAGATGAGAAGGAACTAGTTATACCCCCAATGTTAATTCAGCCATTAGTTGAAAATGCTATTTTACATGGTTTAAGGCCTTTGCTAAAGGAAAAAAGAAATGATGGTATTCTCAGAATGGCATTCATGAACCATCCTCAATTGCCGGAAACTTTATTAATTCAGATTGATGACAATGGAGTAGGAAGAAGGGCTTCACGAATTAATAAATCAGGGGATGAAGGGGAGAAACGCAGTGCTGCAACAAAAATATTGAGTAGAAGGCTTGAAGCAATGCGATTAGAGTCTGGATTAGATCACAAGGTTCATGTGCAGGATATGGATGCGGGAACGAGGGTATCGCTTGTGCTACCGCTAATACGAAATTGGGAATTATCGGAGTAACTTTAAGTCATGTCATTTAATGCTCTTATTCTTGATGATGAGTCACAAAGCCGAAAAGCTTTGTCGCAAAAATTAAATTTATTTTGTCCAGAAGTCACTCCTATTTTTGAAGCTTCTCGAGTCCAAGAGGCATGGGATATTTTATTAGAAAAAAAACCCGATATTTTATTTATTGACATACATCTTTCTGGAGAATTAGGTTTTGATTTATTGGATAGAATTTCCTCTGAAGAAGTTCAATGGAGTGGGGCAATAATTTTTGTTACTGCTCATGATAATTATGCGTTACGAGCTATTAAATTTTCCGCATTGGATTATCTTTTAAAGCCTGTTGACCCTGAAGAACTAGTCAAAGCAATAAGGAAATTTGATAAAGCTTCAAATACAAAACCAAGGCTAGACGTTCTTTTAGGTCATGTAAATGATCGTGATAAAAAGTTAATAATTTCAAGTTCGGAAGGGCTTCACGTCCTCCGAATAACAGATATTCTTAGGTGCGAGAGCACCAGTAAT
>MDSY01070742.1_pt1 | contig 20794 bp, 25 predicted proteins | sample 811131 | NCBI WGS metagenome assembly MDSY01 (sample SAMN05326643, study PRJNA326480) | marine metagenome | isolation source: seawater | place: Atlantic Ocean: South West | collected 2010 | reverse complement strand
TCTTCAATAATCAAGCTATAACCTTCATTTGTTTCTTTTAAAAGGTTTTGATCAAATTGAACTGAAAGTGATGAAAGCTCTTGATTTATTTCAGTAAGTTTGGACATAGATTCTTCATTTAGTTTTACACCTGCTCTAATGAAATGTTTATGAGTTTCTTCTATTAATCTTGTTTGCTCAGTATTTAAAGAGAGGTTTTTTCTATCTTCATAAACTGTATCAACTCTTGAAAACAGTTTTTTATTTAACTTAATAGCATCGCTATGAGCTGATAATTTTGGAGAAATTTCGGCAGCTATTTTATCCATCTCTTCATTTGTATTTGAACTCAATAAATTAAAAAATACATCTGAAACCTTATCTAAAGTTTTTCCAGTACGCTCCAGTTCTACAATAGTATTTTCAAAAGTTGGAGATTCAGGATTATTGGCTATCTTATCTATTTCTTCTAGATGGGTTTCCATACCTTCTAGAAAGGCTGGCATGTAATGCTCTTCTCTTATCTTTTCAAAAGGAGGGATTTGATAAGGTGTGTCATATTCTTTTAATAAAGGGTTCATTTCAGCTCCGTTGTTTTCACATCCTAAACCTAGGAAAATAATTAAAAATATATAAAATGGTTTTTTCTTGTACATTTGGCTACTCTAAGAATAATCTTTCAATAAGTCTATATCATTTACAAATTTTATGACCACTAACTTTACTAATATAAGGAAACTCCTAGGATGGTTCTTAATTATAGTTTCAATTATTCTTTCTATTGTAGGAATAGTAGTTGCTTGGAAAGGTGAGTTGGTAAAGGGTGGAGCAATCTACGTTGCAAGTCAGGCAACTTGGTATCCAGGGATTGCTTTGTTAGGTCCGGAAATTGTTCAAAAAAGTAGGGACATATGGAATAATTTGATACTTAGGGTTAGAGGTCTATTTAAATGAAATACACTAAAGAAGAAATTTTATCTGAACATAATTACGCTCAGCCAAATAGCATGGCAGGTTATAAACTACATGGAGGTCTAGATTCACACGAAAATTATATTTCCCCTAGAACCTTTAAAAGGTGGGATGCAATTAATGAGTGGACAAAAAACCTTACAGAACAAGGCTTCCCTCTCCTTGATTGTTCGGTTGAGATTTTAAAATACGGTAATTATCCTAACTTTGATCAAGCTAAGTATTTATTAGGCCTAGGTGAAGGTGCTTTTTTGTGGAATAGCTTAACAATTACAGGAGTAATTGAGGCAAGAGGTCAGGCTTTAGCTGAAATAACTGCTCCAGATTTTCAAGACATTGTAAAAGAAGATATATCTGAAACAGCAACAGCACATATGAACCAAGGGCTTTTTATTGCCCATGGGTATGATGAAGGGGGAGATCCAAATAGTAACCAGGGCGCCCATGATCAGATGTGGTTTGCCGCTAGAGATTTATTATTTGGAAAGGATGCTTATCCTATTCCAGAAGTACCTGAGAATATTGGTAGGCCAGTTGAAGAAGATGATAAATGGCCTATTCCAATGGAATATGCAGGTTTAGTAGACTTCTTAATGAACGTTCTGATGATAGAAGTAAGGGCTGAGAGTTTCTTTCAATTCTCTATGAATATAGCTGCTTGTGAAGAATTATTTCAAGACAGAAGAGAAGATGCTCTTTTAGCTGCCGAAATGGTTAGAAGAATCCGACAAGATGAAGCTGTTCATGTTGCGTATTTAAATCTAATAGTTTCTGAGTTGAGAACTTTTACTTTTATGACGAATAAAGGAGAAATATTAGGTTCTGAGTTTATTGATCCTCACTGGAAGAAAATGGTCAAGTGGCATGGAGAGGATATTCATCATGAACTTAAAGATCAAAGAGAAGAAATAGTTGAAGATACCTTAAAAAACTTAAAGAATGCTGATTCTTTAATAAAAGGATTCCATCAACTAGCATCTTGATATAGAAGATATTGCTTGATTCTATAGATCATATAATTATTGCAGTAGAAGACCTTTCTTCTTCAATTCAGGATTACACTAAAATTTTGGGTTTTCCTCCTACTTGGCAGGGCTTTCACCCAACACAAGGTACTGAAAATGCTATTTTCCCATTAGAAAACTTATATGTTGAATTGTTGGCGTCTAATAGCGAAGGCCCTGGTTCAGATATGGTTAACAGTTTTATTGAATTAAATGGAGAGGGTCTGTGTGGAATTTCTTTATCCACTCCTGATATAGAAGCAGCTAGGCAAAAGCTTCTACTTGAAGGAATAGAGGTAGGCAATGTGGTCAATGGGGAAGGAAAAGACAAAAATTCTGGAGAAATAAGAAAATGGAAAAATCTCTTTCTTCCTTCTTCTTCAACAAGAGGTTTGTTTGCTTTCCTCATACAACATTCTGATGGTTCTCTTCCTCCAAAAAAGAAAGATTATAAATCTGCAATAGATAGGCTAGATCATATTGTTATTAATACTAATGACCCTGAAGGGGTAATAAAACTTTATAGAGATGTTTTCGATATAAGGTTAGCTTTAGACCAAACCGTAGAAAAATGGGGCGGTAGAATGCTATTTTTCAGATTGAATCATACCACTATTGAGGTAATTGCTAGAGATAACGAAGAGGAATTGAAAGATACATTATGGGGATTGGCCTGGGTGGTCAAAGATTTAGAGGCTACTTATTCCCGATTAATTTCTGAAGGATTAGAGGTAACAGAAATAAAGGAAGGTAGAAAACCAAAAACCAAGGTAGCAACTGTAAAATCAAATACCCGTAATATTCCTACTCTACTTATTCAACATCTTTAGATTTGATTTGGTCGTAAACCCAATAAGGAAGGTAAATGAGAGCAAACATTACTAAACCTAAAAAAACTACTATCGGTATATGCCTAGGCGGTGCTGGCATTACGTCCATTATCGAAGCTCCGTCTGGTCTTGCTCCTAAATACCAATAGTTAGCTGGCGGCCCAAGAATTAAATTAATAATATAGATAACTGCCAAAACTATTAAGGAAACTAAGATGGCTCGTTTTACTGAATCAATTTGAGGTCTATTTCCTAATGTAATTGAAGCGAAACCAATTGCTAAAAGCATACCTCCGTGGCTTAGATAAAAAATAATAAAAATTAGATCCGGAAAGTCTAAAGGAGTATCGGGTTGTAATAAGGCCATTAAACCTCCTCCTATTCCCCAAAAGAAAGAAACTTCATAGAGGATTCTTTTCTTGATTATTAGAAATGCAGAAATTGAGAGAGCCGATAAAGCACACATATGGAAGGGCAGGACTTTAATAAGATCATAATCAAAAAACTGACTCCAATAGTAGGGTTTAAGAAGCTCATTTAGAGTTAGAACAGAAGCCAGTATAATTCCAAACCAGTACTGGGTACTTTTAGTCACTTTTTTTAAAAGTCCTGGAAGGAATATAGCGGTTAATACTACCAACAGAATTGCTAAAAGATGATCGGTGCCAAAAAGAATAAATGGTTCTGCTTCCATTAGTTAGACTAGTTTTTTAAGATGGTAATGGTTTTGAACATTATATTATTTTAAAAATGGTCTTATGAGTCAAATAAGTGAAACATTTTTTCCAAAAGTAGAAAGAAAAGAGTTTTTTCCTTTATTAAAATCTTTTGGCTTTTTCTTTTTTGTTTTGGCTTCATGGTATGCCTTGAGGCCGGTTAGAAATGAAATGGCCATAGAGGGAGGAATTTTTAATTTACCATATATATTATTAGCCATTGTTATAGTTATGGGCTTAATTAACCCAGTTTATTCTTGGGTTATTTCAAAAATTAAAAAAAATAGAATAGTTATATATTGCTATGCTTTCTTTATTTTTAACCTAATAATTTTTCTAGTTTGTTGGTCCCTATTGGGCGAACAAGGTAGACAATGGACTGGAAGAGCTTTCTACGTCTGGTGCAACGTCTATTCATTTTTTGTTGTTTCAATATTCTGGGTCACAGTAATAAATTACTTTAGTACTGAAGACGCTAAAAGAGTTTTTGGAGTAATTAGTGCTGGTGGTTCGTTAGGGGCATTTTTTGGTTCTACCACAGCAAAATATTTTTCTTCAGAATTGTGCGGCAAGAGCACAATTTCTGATTTAGGACCTATTTCTTTAATATTCTTCTCTATTAGCTGTCTTTTAATAGCCATTGTTTTGTCTAGAAGTCTGACATCAGGCTCGCAAGGAATTAGTAAAGCGGAAAACGAAGAAGCCATAGGAGGCTCTAGTATTGAAGCATTTAAAAATATTTTAAAGAATATACCCGTGAGGCTGATGGCTTTATATATATTGCTATGGACAGGGTTATCAACCATAGCATGGATGATTTCTTTAACAATAATCCAGGGTTGGTCAAGTGACCCGTGTGAAAGGACAGCCTTTTTTGCTCAGATTGAACAAATAGTTACTCCCTTAACTCTAATCATGCAATTCTTTTTTACTTCTTACTTATTAAGAACAGTTGGAATTGTTCCTATACTAACTCTTTATGGAGTTTTCCTTTTAATTGCTTTTGGAGTTTATGCCACTTACCCGACTATAACAGCGGTGCTAGTTTTAACTGTTTTAATTAGGGTATTTGAGTACGGATTCAATAAACCTACAAGAGAGACAATTTTTACTAGCTTAGCCAAGCAGGATAGATATAAATCCACCGTAATGATGGACACTTTTGTTGCAAGAACGGGCGATTATCTTGGAGGTCAATCAGTAACACTATTAACCGTTTTCGGTTTGGCTATAGGTTCCATAGCTTTTACAGCTTTACCTGTCGCAGTTCTTTTATCCTTTGTGGGCTATAAAGCAGCAAAGTCAGCAAGATTATAAAAATGAAGGATTCTGATCAGTACATAGCGGTTCTAGATACTTCTGATATCGAAATGGGTCATTCAATTTCAGTTAATTTGGATGGAAAGAATGTATTAATATGCAATACAGAAGAAGGCTTCTTTGCTGTAGAAGATATGTGCACGCACGCGCTCATCCCTCTTTGTGGAGGATTAATTCAAGGTACTTTAATAAGCTGTCCACTCCATGGAGCAGTTTTTGATCTCAAGACCGGGGAAGTTATGTCTCCTCCTGCCTTTGAAGATTTAAAAACTTTTAAACTAAAAATTGAAGGAACATCTATAAAAGTTCTAAAACCTGAAACTTAATCATTTTTACTTTATTTCAGTTAAGCTATGCAGTGTTAATTTTTTAAATAATTAGTATATGAACGATAAAGAAATGTTTGTTCTTACTGAGGATGTAAGTAATGGTATTAGAAAGGTAGTCCTTAATAGACCAGACAAGCGAAATGCCCTGTCTAACTCACTAAGAAAACAGTTATTTTCTGCTCTAGAGGAGGCAGATAACGACAAGTCAGTTAAAGTAATCATAATTAGCGGTTCAGGTATTTGTTTTAGTTCTGGTTATGATTTATCTTCAGATGTTTCTAAAGAATTACCTTATCACACAGGAAAAACAGATGGTTTCTGGCCTAGACATGTAGTGGAGGGGGCATTCAGGATTTGGGATCTTTCAACTCCAGTAATTGCACAAGTCCACGGATATTGCTTAGCGGGAGGTACCGAATTAGCTGCAAGTTGCGATCTTGTTTATGTATCTGAAGACGCTGAAATTGGTTACCCCGTAGTAAGGTCTATGAGCCCCCCAGATAATCAGTTTTTTCCTTGGCTCTTAGGGATGAGAAATGCAATGGAAATGATGCTTACAGGAGAATCAATGTCTGGAAAAGAGGCTGTAGAAAAAGGTTTTGCAAATAAATGCTTTAAGCCAGAAAAGCTCGAAAGTGAAGTTCATAAAATTGCTGAAAAAGTAGCTCAAGTTCCTCCTGAATTACAGGCCATGAACAAGAGATCAGTTCATAGACAAATGGAAGCTATGGGAATGAGAGCTGGAATAAGATCCGGTACTGAAATTCAAGCATTAGCTATGCACTCTAAAGCAACAAAAGATCATCTTAAGGAATTATCTGAAGGATTAACTGAGGCACTTAATAAAAGAGATTCAAAATTTGGCGATTACAGGACTTCTAAAAAAAAGAAATAGGTTCTTAATATTCTTTTGGATCTTTTTCATGTCATGCTCTAACCAGAAAGAGGTCATAGGAGCAAAGTGGACAGGGGATTCTGATTTTATGTTTGTTACAGAAAATAAAATGAAGATGCATTACGCTACTCAGGTTTCAGGAAAGATAGCCTTTGTAGGTGGTATTTACGAAGTATTGAAAAGCAATACCACTGAAGTATTAGAAAAACTAGAAGTAACACAAATAGAATTTGAAACAAGATCAGATGGTCTTAAATATTGTAGACTTTGGGGCCAGGTATCCAATTCAAAAGAAGAAAGTTATTTAATTGCTTATGATTGTGAACCAGTTTATTTAGAATAAACCTTCATAAGAACCCCTATTCCTTTTTATTCCATAAGCATTTCCGTCATGAAGACCTATTACAGCAATATCAAATTCGGGTTTCATTTCTAAAGAGAAAAAATTCTATATTGTTAGGTGATATCCTCCATCAACCAGAACAGTTTCTCCTGTGACTGTTTTAGATACTTCTATGAAATTATAGATAGTATCTGCAACTTGTTCAGGAGTTACAGCTAAACCCAATGGAGTGCTAGATTCCAGATTTTTAATTGAAGCATTATAGATTTCTTCTCCTAAACCTTTTTTTAACCATTCGCCTTGAATAAAGCCAGGGCAAATCGCATTCACTCTAATGGGGCCTAGATTTCTAGCCATAGATTTAGTCATTGTATTTAAGGCTCCTTTCGACGAGGCATAAGCTATTGAACTTCCAATACCCTTAATACCTGCTATTGAAGAGATGTTAGTTACACTAGGGTTGTCGCTTTTCAATAAATATTCTTTACAGGCTCTAACCATTTGGAATGGACCCACTACATTTACTTTATAGATATGAAGGAAATCATCTGCGTCTAAGCCCTCAAGGTCTGCATGGTCAAATACAAACTTAGTTGTACCGGCATTATTAACTAAACTATCTATACGACCCCATTTTGAAGTGGTTTCTTCTATAGTATTTCTACAGGATTTGTCGTCAGCAACATCAGCTTTCACCGCAAGAGCTTCATTACCAAACTTTTCACATTCTTCTACGACTTTATTAGCGTCATCAATAGTTGAAGTGCAAGTTATAGTTACATTCCATCCTTTGGAAGCAAGAAGTACTGCTGTAGCCGCTCCCACACCTCTACTGCCCCCAGTTATTATTGCTACAGGGTTTTCTGACTTAGACATATTTTCTCCTTAAGTTTTCTTATATTTTATATTTGTTTTCTATTAACAAAATCTCTATTGCTTTCTTCTCTTTTTGCAAAAGTTGGCTCAGCATTAAAGGTTTTCTCTACCCACTCTAAGGCTTCTTTTTCATTGAAATTTGTATCCCAAACTATCCCTTGAGGCTGTTTTACATCCCAAGGCGTATCAAAAAAAACTTCTAGACCATTTCCTTCTGGATCACTGAAATAAAGAGAGAGCGCATTACCATGACATAATGGTAAATATTGGGTACCAACAGAATCCAACCTTCCTTTTACTTCTTGCACTTCTTGAAAAGTCTCAACTCTGAAAGAAATGTGATTTAATGAAGATGCCTTTTCTGTATCTTCTCTTTCAACAACAAAAGCTAATTGATGATGTTCGTCTGGATCTTGACTAACAAAAATTATTTCAGGCCCATTTTCTACTATTGGTCCTCTATCACTTACAGTAAAGCCTAGAGTGTCAGTATAAAACCCTAATATTTTATTTGAATCTTTAATATTTAATACTGTATGAGACCATTCAAGCTTCATAAAACAATCCTATAATGAATAATTAATGCTTCAAAAAACATATTAATCTTACTTGAACTAATACTCCAGTATAATAAAAGTATCTATGAAACTTGTAACTTTTAAGATTGATAATGTTGAAGGAATAGGATCACTAGCAAATGAAGAGATCATTCCTTTTAACCAGGATGCTTCCTTACCTACAGATATGCTTTCCTTTTTACAATCTGGAGAAGATGTAATAAATAGAGCCAAAGATTTATGTGATTCAACTAAAGAAAGAATTGCATTATCAGAGGTAAGACTTTTAGCACCAATTTCTAGGCCTCCCAAGATAATTGCCATTGGTTTAAATTATGCAGACCACTTAGAGGAAGTTAAAGCTGCAGGAAGAGATATGGAAACTCCAAAGGTACCAATGATTTTTAATAAACAATCTTTATCAGCTACTGGCCCTTTTGAGGATATACATGACCCCAAGGTTTCGGAGATGCTAGATTTCGAAGGCGAGCTTACTTTTGTAATAGGAAAAAAATGCAGACATGTGCCTAAAGAAAAGGCTCATGAGGTTATTGCCGGATATACAATAGCTAATGACTTGAGCGTAAGAGACTGGCAACTCAGAGTTCCTACTTTTACTATTGGTAAATCATTTGATACACATTGCCCATTTGGTCCTGCTATTGTTACTCCCGATGAGATAAGTGACCCTCATAATTTAGATCTTTCTACTGAGGTTAATGGAGAAATAAGACAATCTTCTAATACTAAACACCTTATCTTTAATTGCTTTGATTTAGTAGAACATTTATCTACAGCTTTCACCCTTGAACCCGGAGATTTAATTTTGACTGGAACTCCTGGAGGGGTAGGGGTAGTTGAAGGTAAATTTCTAAAACAAGGAGATTTAATCAAAATCTCTATATCTGAATTAGGCTTTATAGAGAATAAAGTTGTAGATGAACCTGCTTCTACCATCTTAATTTCATAAAGCCTTTAAAAAGGCAAAAAGGGATTCTTTCCTATATTTAACTGATGTAAACTGATTTCTCAAATTAAGGAGAAAAGATGTTCGATTTAACTGGGAAAAGTGCCATTATCACTGGTTCTTCTAAAGGGATAGGTAAATCTATCGCAATGCAAATGGCTTTACATGGAGCTAAGGTAGTTATCTCAAGTAGGAAAGCTGATGTATGTAAAGAAACTGCCGATGAAATAAATGCTGCCTGTGAGGGACAAGAAGGCGAAGCAATAGTAATTCCTTGTAATATTTCTGATAAAGCCGCCATGCAAATGATGGTAGATGAAACTAGAAGTCAGTTTGGAAAAGTAGATATTTTAGTATGTAATGCTGCAACCAACCCATTCTTTGGTTCGCTCTTAGATATACCTGAAGATGCTTTTGATAAAGTTATGAATAACAACATTAAGAGCAATCATTTACTTTGCAATATGGTTTTACCTGAAATGATTGAAAGAAAAGATGGCAGTATCATTATTGTTTCTTCAATAGGTGGATTAAAGGGCAGTGCAGTCCTCGGAGCTTATGATATATCCAAAGCCGCTGACATTATGTTAGTAAAGAATCTTGCAATCGAACATGGCCCTCATAATGTAAGGACTAATGCTATAGCGCCAGGACTATTCAGAACAGATTTTGCTAAAGCACTTTGGGAAAATCCTGAAATATTAAAACAATCGACAGCCACTTGCCCTCTAAGGAGGATAGGTGAACCTGAAGAGATAGGTGGAGCAGCCGTATTTTTATGCTCCAGCGCAGGAAGTTTTGTGAATGGACATACTTTAGTTATTGATGGTGGTTCCACATCTTAGGAGGAAAAAATGAGTGAAGCAGTATTATTTGAAAAAAAAGACGGAGTAGCAACAGTTACATTAAATCGTCCAGATCGTCTTAATGCAGTTAATGATGAGATTAGAGCTGGTCTTAAAGAAAAGCTTGATGATGCTTGTAAGGATGATGAAGTAAAAGTGATTATTATTACTGGAGCCGGTAGAGGTTTCTGTGCAGGTGCAGATATGGATGGATTAGCTGCAACTAGTGAAGGAAAGTCTCAAGGCGGCCAGCGAGAAGCAGAAAAAAGAAATTATGCAGCAAATAATGTAAAAGGTTTTGATGGAGGGTTTAGTTATTTCCCGACTTTGCCTAAACCGGTTATAGCAGCAATAAATGGGCCAGCTGCAGGCGTTGGATTTATTATGGCTTTGTATTGTGATATTAGATTCGCTAAAGAAGGAGCAGTATTTTCAAGCGCTTTCTCAAAAAGAGGTTTAATAGCTGAATGGGGAGTTGGGTGGATATTGCCCAGATTAGTTGGTATAGCTAGGGCGAACGACATCTTATTCTCTTCTAGAAAGTTTAAGGCAGATGAAGCTGAAAGGATGGGAATAGTAAATCAAACATTTTCAGAAGAAGATTTTGATAGTTCAGTATTTGAATATGCTAAAGAACTGGCTAAAAGCGTATCTCCAAGGTCAGTAAGGATCATGAAAGAACAAATTTATAACGCTCAAAGAGAAACAATCGAAGAAAATCTTGAGAGCTCTATGAAGAAAATGGTCGAAAGTTTTGATACTGAAGACTTTAAAGAAGGTGTAGCACACTTCATAGAAAAAAGAGAAGCTAATTTCACAGGGAAGTAATCTATGCATGTAAATGAATTTTTAAAACAAAAAAATAGGGAAGCTTTAGCTTCAGAATTAACAAAAGAGGGACTTTTTGAGCTCACTGAAGAAACTATAAGGGGTAATAAATATAATGTATTTGTAAGTGCACCCAAGAATCTTCATGATTATTTCCAATTCGCAACTATTCATGGAGAATGGGATTTTTTAGCTTACGAAGATGAGTCATATTCCTATCAAGAAGTTTTAGCAATGGCTGCTGGTTTTGCTCATGCGCTAATCAATGATTACGGAATAAAGAAGGGAGATTCTGTTGCCTTTTCCATGAGGAATTACCCTGAGTGGATGTTTAGCTATATGGCTGTAACTTCAATAGGCGCAATTGCAGTACCCTTAAATTCTTGGTGGCAAGGAGAAGAATTGGATTACGGGATAACTCATAGTGAATCCAAGCTTTTTATCGGTGACGATGAGCGTCTTGAGCGATTAAACGGGTTTGTTGAAGACATACCTAGAATTGCAGTTCGATGCGAAGCTTCTAACTACGTTAATGCTAAGAATTTTCAGGATATTGTTAAACCCCATGAAAGCTTTCCTGTAGTGGAAGTTGACCCCGAAGATGATGCCAGCATTATGTATACATCTGGTAGTACAGGTTATCCTAAAGGAGTAGTCGCTACTCATAGGTCAATAATTAATACACCATTAGCTTGGGCCTTTTTAGCTACTCTTGCAGGTAGTTTAGAGACTGATGGTGATTCTCAAACCTTTCCTCAACCAGAAAAACCTTGTACTCTAGCAGCGGTTCCTTTATTTCATGTGACAGGCTCACATTCTAACTTTCTGCTCTCTTTGCTTTCTGCAACAAAGATTGTATTGATGTATAAATGGGACCCTCTAAGTGCATTAAGGTTAGTAGAAAAGCATCAAGTTTCTTCGTTTTCAGGTGTACCAACTATGTCAGAAGATATTTTAAGGACTTCTAAGGAGAATCCTGATATTGATGTTTCTAGTTTGGCTATGTTAAACGGCGGAGGCGCAGCAAGACCTCCTGAGCAGATTAAAGCTCAAGAGAGAGATCATCCAACTAAGGTTGCTGGAGTAGGTTATGGATTAACAGAAACCAATGCAGCTGGCACTAATGCTAGTGGAAAACTTCTTTATACTAAGCCTAGTACGGCAGGCTTTCCAACCCCTTTAATTCATGAGGTTAAAATTATAGACGAGGATGGGAAAGAGTTAGCCACAGGAGATCAGGGTGAAGTTTGTATAAGATCTGCCTCTAATTTCAGATGTTATTGGAAAAATGAAGAAGCAACAAAAGAGTCCCTCAGTTCAGACGGCTGGTTTAGAAGCGGAGATGTAGGCTATTTAGATGAAGATGGATTTCTCTTTATTAAAGATAGAATCAAAGATATTGTAATTCGTGGAGGAGAGAATATTGCCTGTTTAGAAATAGAAGCAGTTTTGGCAGAACACCCAGCTATTTCAGAAGCTTCAGTGTTTGGAGTGCCAGATGAAAGACTAGGAGAAAGCTTAGCTACAAGAATAGCTTTAGAACCTGGCCAGACAGTTACAGAAGCAGAAGTTTCTTCATTTTTGGAAGAGAAAATAGCTAAATTTAAAATCCCTTCTCATATGTGGATTCAAGAAGAAGAGCTTCCTAGAATTGCTTCGGGTAAGACAGCGAAGAAACAAATGAGAGAAGAGGCGATTAAAGAGTTAGGACTGGAATCATAAAATGGAAATAAAAGATAAAAGGGTAGTGGTAACAGGAGCTGCCAGTGGTATTGGTAAAGCTTTGTCAGTAGCATTTCATAAGGCAGGAGCTAAATCAGTTGTTTCAGTTGATATGAATTTGGAAGGTGCTCAAGCTACAGCTAATGATGTAAATGGCATTGCAATTGAAGCAAATGTAGGAAATGAAACTGATATTGTTAATGTAATTGAAAAAGCCAATGAAGCCTCTGGTGGGATTGATATCTTTTGCTCAAATGCCGGTATAGGTGGGGCCCCTGGTTTTATGGATGTTAAGAATGAAGATTGGCAAAACATTTGGGAAGTAAATGTTATGTCTCACATATTTGCAGCTAGAAATGTTCTTCCTCAAATGTTAGAAAGGGGGGAAGGCTATTTAATGAGCACTGCTTCAGCAGCAGGGTTATTAACCCAACTAGGCGCTGCAGGGTATTCAGTAACCAAAGCAGCAGCGGTTAGTTTTGCTGAATGGCTAAAAATTACTTATGGATCAAAAGGCATAGGCGTTTCTTGTTTGTGTCCTCAAGCAGTAAAAACCGCTATGACAGCTGGAGGTCCAGGAGTAGCTGGAATTGATGGGATGATAGAACCTGAAGAAGCGGCAGCAGATGTTTTAGATGCAATTGAAAAAGAAAGATTCTTAGTTACTCCTCATGAAGAAGTTCTTGAGTACATTAAGAGGAAAAGTACTGATAGGGATAGGTGGATAAGCGGGATGCAAAGACTTCAACAGAGATTTGAAGAAATGATGCCTTCCTAAAAATTTTTTCTGAGGTATTTATAGGATTTTAATGGCATTAGCCATTTTCTGTTTACTAATTTTTTAGTAGTTCTTCAAAAAGACTCTCAACTTTGCCCTTTATTGAATCTCTTATCTCCCTAAACTCATCAAGACTCATTTTTTTAGGGTCAGGTATCTCCCAATCTATTTTTCTTTTTGAATACAAATTTGGACAAGCTTCCCCACAACCCATTGAAACTAAGATTTCAACTTCTACTTGTTCTAAATTATTAATACTTTTAGGTTTGTGTAAGGACATGTCATAACCTAACTCAGCCATTAACTTAACGGCATTACTGTTCACTTCACTAGAAGGTTGTGATCCGCCACTTATTACCTCATAAGTTTCTTGATTTAACATATTAGCAAAAGCTTCAGCTATTTGGCTTCTGCAAGAATTTTCTATACAAATAAAAGCAATTGTAGGCTTAGATTTCTTAATCATTTATAAAAAAATTCATTAATATCATTGCAGCTGCAGCTCCCATTAACTGAAATACAATAAAGGGCAAAATAAATTCTGGACTTATACCGGTAAAAGTATCTGTAAAGCCCCTTGCAAGAGTAACAACTGGATTGGCAAAAGAGGTAGAGGAAGTAAACCAGTAGCCTGCTGAGATATAAAGGCCGACAGCCGGGCCAATGGCAATAGTGCTTAATCTTCTTACACCAAGAATAGTAATTATTAATCCAAATGTAGCTATGAATTCACTTAAATAAATATTGAATCCATTTCTTTCTTTTTCAGCAATTTGAATAATTTCTAAGCCAAACATTGTATTAGCCAAGATAACTCCTAAAAGTCCTCCAATAACTTGGAAAAAAATAAAAAAAAGGAATTCATTTAGCCTTAACTCTTTATTCAAAAACATAACAAGGCTAACGGCAGGGTTAAAATGAGCGCCTGAGACCGAAATAAAAATCCAGATTAGAACTGTTAAACCTGCTCCAGTAGCAATAGTATTAGCTAATAAAATATCTAACTGATTAGAAGAGAGATTTTCTGCCATGATCCCAGAGCCAACTACAATCATCACAAGAAAACAACTACCTACAAGTTCTGCAAAAAGCTTTGAGCTAATCTCCTTATCCAATGTTTTTATTTATCTTTGTAAATTTTTATAGTTTTAGAGATTTCATTCGTTTTGTAACCCCTAGCCATGGCTTTGGTATTGAATACTGCTGATATTGTTCCACTTGAATCTATTGAAATAATTCCCCCTTGTGCTCCCAAGTTAGTTAGCTTATTAACTACAGAATTACTTGAATCTTCAAGAGAGAGATTGGAATACTCCATCAACTTACATACATCTGCTGCTGTTAATAGGCGCATAAAATATTCCCCATGGCCAGTACCAGAAACGGCGCAAAGATCGTTTTGGGCCCAAGTACCTGCACCAAGTATGGGAGAGTCACCAACTCTTCCTGTCATTTTATTAGTTCTACCACCTGTGGACGTAGCAGCTGCTAAATTACCATATTTATCTAAGGCAGCAGCACCTACTGTACCTAGTTTTTTATCTTTTTTACTTTTCCTAACTCTTTTTAAGTTCTTTTCTGAATAAAAATAAGAAGGATCTACCAGTTCTACACCAACTTCTTTAGCAAATTTTTCTGCTCCTTCACCAATCAACATGACATGTTCTGTTTCATCCATTACTTTACGAGCTAAAATTATTGGATTTTTTACCTTACTTACTCCAGCGACAGCACCGCCTTTACCGCTTTTGCCATCCATGATGGAGGAATCCATTTCTTGCGTCTCCATTTCAGTATATACAGAACCTTTACCGGCATTAAACAAAGGAAGGTCTTCTAGAATTATTACTGCAGCAGTCACAGCATCTACGCCTGAACCTCCATTTTCAAGAACTTCATATCCTGCTGTTAAGGCTTGATCTATACCAGTTTTATATGAATTTAGGGTATTCTCATCCAAGTTTGAAAAAGAACCAGCACCTCCATGAACTATTAATCCAAAATTGCTCACTTCATCATTAGATTCCACCACTCCAATTAAAAGACAAAGTAGTGGAATCAGTGTTATCTTGACTATCGTCCTTTCCATTCAGGGGCTCTTTTTTCTGCGAAAGCAAGAGGTCCTTCAACAAAATCTTCACTTTTGAGTAAGTCGCCTACAGCAGAATAATTACCATTTTGCATTGATTTTTCAAGGTCTGATTCATCTAGGCTTTGATAGGCTACTTGCTTAGTAGCTCTAATAGACATTGGTGAACAAGCCTCTATTTCTTTGGCCCACTTTCTAGCTGTATCCATCAATTCAGCTTGAACAACTACTTCATTAACAATACCTAATTCTTTTGCTTCTTCTGCTCCAACATGTCTGCCTGTAAGCATCATTCCCATGGCATTTTTCATTCCAATCTGCCTAGGTAGTCTTTGCATGCCACCAGCTAATGCTGCTAGACCTACTTTAGGTTCAGGTAGCGCAAATCGAGCATTATCTGAAGCTATTATTAAGTCACAGGCTAAAGCTATCTCAAAGCCACCACCCATAGAAACACCATTTACAGCCGCTATGATTGGTTTATTTAAATCAAATCTACTAGTTAAACCTGCAAAACCTGATGAAGGCATACCAGATCTATCTCCACCTGAAGCTTGATATTTTAGGTCGTTTCCTGCTGAGAAAGCTCTATCTCCTGCTCCAGTTACTATGCCTACCCAAAGACCATCGTCTTTGGCAAATTCGTTCCATACCTCATCAAATTCTTTGTGCGATGGCGGATGTAAGGCATTCATGACATCAGGTCTGTTAATCGTAACCTCAAGAATATGACCGTTTACTTCTGTTTTTAAAAACTCATAGTCAGATTTCATTATTCTCTCCTTATTAAAAGAATTAAGAATATCAGTCTATTGGTTTATAGTCATGCCTTCTATATAAAGAAAGAATATGAAAATAGGTATTCTCCTAACCGATCATGTCATGGATGAGCTTATAGCTGAACATGGTGATATGGATTATTTTTACAAATATATCTTTAATAAAGTTGATCCCACTATTGAGTTAAAAATCTTTGATGTGGTTGAAGGAATTTATCCATCCAGTATCAATATCTGTGAAGGATATCTGATAACTGGCAGTAGATTCAGTGTATACGACAAAATTGACTGGATAGATAGACTTAAAGAGTTTGTTATGGAACTTAATCAACTCAAAAAACCTTTAATAGGAGTCTGCTTTGGCCATCAGATAATAGCTGAAGTTCTAGGGGGAGAAACAAAAGTTGCTGAATCTGGATGGACAGTAGGTAATCAAACATATAATTTAATTAAAACTATGCCTTGGTTAAATGAAGATATTACTTCATTTACATTACTCCATAGTCACAAGGATCAAGTTAAGAGACTCCCCGATAATGCTACCTTAATAGCTTCAACTGAAAATGTACCTATAGCAATGTACACTGTGGAAGGTCATATATTTTCTCACCAAGGACACCCTGAGTTCAGGTCAGAGTATGTACATGATGTTGCTACAATAAGGAAAGAGGTACTAGGGGATGAGGTGTATTACGCAGCCTTAAAAAATCTTAAAAGCAAAGTTCCTGATAATGAAAAAATTGCTAAATGTTGGGTTGAGTTCTTTAGACAAAAGGGCTAGCTCGGAGGAGTAGTGTTATCTATTGTTATTCTTTCCATTCTTCTTAATTGAGGCCAGTAATCATTATCAGGCTTATGAATTACTGAGCGGTTATCCCAAAAGGCAATAGAGTTAATCTCCCAAGAAAATCTGCATTGATATTTCTCCTGTTTTATATGCTCACACAGAAAATCTAATAATTCAGATGATTCCGAATCAGTTAAAGATTTAATTTTTAAAGTAAAAAGACTATTAACATAAATGAGTTTTTTATTTGTTACGGGATGTGTACAGATTAATGGATGTTCAACAGGAGGATTATCTTTTAAAGCTTGAGATAGTTTTTCTCTTCCATATGGTTCCGCCAAGCTTTCTTTAAAACCATATTCAAAACTGTGTATTGCAGTCATTGAATTTAGAGATTTTTTCAATTCTTCAGGTAAATCATTGTAAGCAGCTGACAAACTTGCAAAAAGAGTATCACCGCCTCTTTCAGGTATTATTTTACCTAACAGAATACTACCTAATGGCGGAGTTTTCTTAAAGGTCATGTCCGTATGCCACTTTTCTATTTTTGATGGATTTTTCTCGTCATTTTCTAAGATAGTAATTTCTGGAAAACCTTCTACAGTAGGATAAACAGGATGTGACTGTAAATTTCCAAAATTTGAAGCAAAATCTTTATGTTGTTTAGGAGTTATATTTTGATCTCTAAAAAAAATAACTTCATACTCAGCTAAGCTTTCTTTTAAAAATATGACTTCCTCTTCAGATAAAGGATTTCGCAAATCTATTTCTTCTATGGTTGCACCTAGAATAGAGTCATGTTTTTTTGCTTTAGGCATAATTTATTACCCTCATTTTAGAATAAAAGCTAATATTCGATGCAATGAATTTTAATTTATTATTAATAAGACATGCTAAGTCTAGTTGGAAAGATATTAAATTAGCGGATTTTGACCGTCCCTTGAATAAAAGAGGTATGCACAATGTACCTATAATGGCTAATAGAATAAGGACTTATTCTTTAGATCTAAGTTTAATAATATCTAGTCCCGCTAAAAGAGCTATGAATACAACAATATTAATTTCAAAGGAGCTTCAATTCTCTGAGGAGAGTATTTCTTATGATTCTAGCCTTTATCATTCTTCTTTAGAAAACTTTATAAATATATTGTCTATTCAATCAAAAAGAAATATAGCCTTAGTCGGACATAATCCAGGTATTCATGAATTCAGTTATTGGCTTTGTTCAGAACCTAAAAAAAATTTTCCAACTTGTGGCGTTTCTTTTATATCTTTTAATTTTGATTCTTGGTCATCAATCTCAAAAGGGTGTGGAACAATAAAATCTTTTGAGTACCCTAAAATGTTTTATGAAGCAGATATTTAATTTATCACTACTAATAATATTACCCTTACTAATATCATGTGGCGGAGGAGGGGGAAGTTCCTCTTCACCCGAGGAAACACCAAATCCTATAGTTAATGATCCTAGGCCTACTATAAATACCTGGCCTGACACTACTTGGAAAATAGAAGATCCTTCTAGGGTCAATATGGATAGTTTAAAGTTAGAGCAAGCTATTAATTATGCTTTTGCTGAAGGTAGAAATACACAGGCACTTATAGTTATAAGGTTTGGAGTTATAGTTGCAGAGAAATATGCAGATGGAAAGGATCAGTTTTCGCTTGCTACAAGCTGGTCAACTGCAAAGAGCTTCACTAGCGCGTTATTTGGTTTAGCAATTGAGCAAGGACTTATTAACTCAGTTGATGAGAAAGCTTGTAACTATCTTTCAGAATGGGATTGTAATGAAGTGGTTTGTCTAAGTCTGGATTGTCCCAAGTCTAGAGGTGAGATCTCAATTAGAGATATATTGGAAATGAGATCTGGCCTTGAAGATGAAAATATTGGGGGTTTAAGTATTTATACCGCTGCAGATGACCAACTCTTTTTCGCTTTAAATAGGAAAGGGGAAAATACTCCAGGTACTAAATTTTTATACTCTAATTCAGACTCTATGATTCTTTCAGGCATATTAGAGACAGCTACAGGTATGAGCGCTAAAGAGTTTGCTGAACGTAATCTATTTTCTGCTATAGGCATGAATGGTGATTGGTGGAGGGACAAGGAAAATCATACTATGACTTATTGTTGCATAGATGCTACAAGTAGAGACTTTGCTAGATTTGGACTTCTTTTTGCAAGGAATGGAATGTGGAGGAATGATCAAATTATTCAAACTCAATGGGTAGATGATTCTACTTCACCTGCAGAAGGACTAGATTATTATGGACTTCATTGGTGGACTTATCCTTCTACAGGCTTTTTTGCCTCCCAAGGACTTCATACTAACGACATATGGATTAACCAAAGTTTAGATTTAGTGGTAGTAAGGAATAGTGAATTTACCAGATTTGGGTCTGATAGCATTAGAACCGGCTCAAATATTCATAGCACTAAACCACCTGATTCATGGAATAACACTGAATTCTTAACTTATATAACGGATTCAATAAATCAATGATTACAGTGAAATGAAAAAATTCTAATGAAAATAAAATACAAGAAATCTAAAATATGAAAATGAAACGGGGGATTACTTTTGGAGCTTTTGATTTATTTCACGCAGGTCATGTGATGATGTTTGAAGAAGCAAAGACGGTATGTGATTACTTAATTGTATGTATTCAAAGTGATCCTTCTTTAGATAGAAAAGAAAAAAATAAACCTGTTCAGTCTTTGATAGAAAGAGAAATTCAAGTTTCTGGATGTAAATTTACAGATGAAGTTATTATTTACGATAGAGAAGCAGAAGTTCTAGATATCCTTGATAAAGTAGATTGGGATGTGAGAATTATTGGAGAAGAGTACAAGGAAAAAGAATTTACAGGTAGAAAAAAAACTTTAAAGAAATGCTATTTCAATAAGAGACCTCATAATTTTTCAAGTTCTGAGCTAAGAAAGAGAGTAGCAGAACAACAATTTAAAAAAGACTGATTAATTTTTATTATGCGTGTCTTCGATGTAAGTAAATACTCAAGAATAACTGGCTTACCTTATGAGCAAGAGGTAAAAAGACTTCAAGTGGAGTTTTTGAAATTACAGAATTGGGTGATTGATAAACAAAAAAGAATTGCCATTGTTTTTGAAGGTAGGGACGCAGCCGGTAAGACAGGTATCATTAATGTCATTAAAAGGCATCTCAAGCCCAAGCATATTAATTATATAAATATTGGAATACCTAATCATACTAAATCTAAGTACTGGTTTGATACTTTTAGGAAAGAAATGCCTAAAAAAGGAGAGATTACTTTTTTTGACAGATCATGGTATTCAAGAGCTACTGTAGAGATAACTATGGGATATTGTAAAAAGAAACAATACACAAGTTTTATGAATAGGGTAAATACATGGGAAGAAGATCTTCTTAAAGATGGCATAGATTTGAAGAAAATTTATCTATCCATAACTAAAGATGAGCAAAATAGCCGTTTTCAAGCAAGAAGAGATGACCCACTAAAATACTGGAAATTAACTGAACACGATTTAAGTATGGCAAGTAAATGGGATATCTATTCTTTTTTTAAGGAACAGATGTTTAACAGGACCTCGACTGAAGTTCATCCTTGGGTGGTAATTAATTCAAATAATAAAAGGACAGCCAGATTAAGTTCACTTCGTTATGTTTTGAATGAATTTGACTACCCAGATAAGAATCTAGAAGCAACAGATGATTGGACATCAGAAATTACTAATTACAGTATTGAGTTTGATGGAGTTAACTTTAAAAACCTTTCTTACGAACAATATAAAGTTCTTAAACAGAATCAAAAATGAAACAAGTTAATACGGTATTTGTAACAAGAATGCCATTTATTCATCTGATAATTGTGCAATATGAGTAAACATATTTTAATAGTAGAAGATGAAAAGGATCTATTAGATACCCTTGAATATAACTTCAAGCACGCAGGTTATAAAGTTTCTACGTCCTTAGAGGGTAATAAAGCAATAAGTCTTGCTACAGGTAAGAATAATCCAGATCTAGTCATTTTAGATTTAATGCTACCTGACATTTCTGGTTTAGACGTTTGCAAGGAAATAAGAAGTAACCCAGTGAGTAAAAACACACCCATATTGATGTTAACGGCTAAAGGAGAAGAGGTGGACCGTATCCTTGGATTTGAGCTTGGAGCTG
>MDSY01129159.1_pt1 | contig 20804 bp, 18 predicted proteins | sample 811131 | NCBI WGS metagenome assembly MDSY01 (sample SAMN05326643, study PRJNA326480) | marine metagenome | isolation source: seawater | place: Atlantic Ocean: South West | collected 2010 | reverse complement strand
TTCAATTACTAAATACTTAATTGTAATAAACTTACTGCCATGATAAATATGACAACCTCGAGAACGCATTTTTCGAATACTTTTTGTTGTATTAGATTTTAAAAAAACAGTATCTATTTCTATATTGGTTGCCTCGGTTATTCCTAATCTATCGTAAGAAATAACAGTGCCCTTTAATGAAATATTTTTAGGTTTCTTTTTTGTTTTTATATCTTGTGTAATATGGATAAGATCAAATTCTGCATTATCAAACTGAATGGATAAATTTGTTCTTCCGTCAAGGATTAATGCAGTTTTATAGTATCCTTTAGGAAAAAATAATGTAATATTATTATTCTCTGCTAAATCTAATACAGTAGTTATTTTGGGCTTTTTGCTTATTGGGTGTATGTATGTATAAGATGAATCTGGAAAAATACCGTATCTTCTTACATCCCCTATATTATATGCTTTATTTAAAACATATATATCTTCTTTAAGGTTACTCTTATTTTCTTTAGTTACTTGTTCTTTTAATGGTTTTAGTAGAATTTCCTTTTTTTTACAAGTAGAAAGAAAAAAAATAAGAAAGGAAAATGCACATATTAACTTTAAGTATTTCATTTCTTAATTTTATTTTTTGAATATACTTTGTCTAAAAGACCGGGAATTTCAACTTTTTGTAGTTTAGTCTTGGTTGTTTCAATATCCATTTTTATATATCTTAATGGTTGATTTACATACATCCCAGATGCTTTTAAATCTTTAGAAATAGAAGAATTTCCTCCAATATTAATAGCATTAGCAACACTTACTCCAGGATTAAACAAACAACTGGTACCTATATATACATTATTTCCTATTGTAATATCACCATCAACTCTAATTCTATCAACACCTTTTTTTGCGTGCACGTAACCGTGTGTCCAAAATTGACTTCCCATACCAGCTACTTGACTATGATTCCCAAAAGTAATACTGCAAGTAAGATCTAGAAAATTGCTATAAGTTATAACTGTTCCAGTACCTAACTTTAAAAATGATTTACCATAGGTGATAGAGGAAAACCCGCGGGTAATTTTATTTAGCCTACCAATAACACTTTTATCTGCAAGACAAACCGAAATTGGGCCTTTAAAATAATTTAAATTTTTTATAATTGATCCTTTATCCATTTTTAAAGATGTAACCATGATGAAATTAAAATGACCAATACTCGAAAATTTATTCAGTTCTAATTTATCTACAAATAAAATGGAAAAACCAATTTTTGATTTCCAGCTAATTTTATGTCCAAGTATCTTTAAAAATAGATTTGAAGACTTGCTGGGAAAGAGGCAAAAAAAAGCCGTGAGAAACTTCTTCATTAAAACTTATTTTTTTAAAATTAGTCTATTGACATATTTGTTATAATTATGGGTCTCAAATGCTATAGGCTCATAATTTTCGATACCTATAGGGTTCAAAGAATATTGTACTTGAAATAATAACCTTTTGTTTTGCTCCGGAAGTAAACCTTTGTGAAAACCATAAGTGTCTACTAAAAATGCTGATCCTTTAGGCCTAATAAAATGTTTTATTGCTTTTTCACCAAATACCTCTATTATTTCTTTATCACTATACCTTTTTATTTTTCTTAATTTTGGGGAAGACGAACTCCCTTCTACATATACATGTGGACCATCCTCCATCTCTACATCTGTAAGATAAACAAAAAGCTTACAAAACTTATAATCATCCACGTCTCTATGAAATAATTGAGCCTGTTCAGCTTGTTCTTTGCCAGGAATAGACCACCACATATTAATATTACTAATAGTTGGGGTTGCACCTAAAAAATCCTTAACAGCATTTAAAATATCTGAGTTATTCGCAATATCCAGTAATTCTTTAATGGCTGAAATATCCTTTCTCTTGTAATTAGCAACATGAACCTGTTCGGGTATTTCATTACTTCTAAACTCCCCTAAATCTTTCCTAAATGGATCAAAACATTTAAAGTCTGTGATTTTTTTAAGTATATTTTCAATTTCTTCGCTTGAAAGAAACAGACCAATTTCAGTATAACCTTTTGTATTTAATTCATTATTTTTTATTAAAACTAACTTTCCATTATTTTTTGGTAAATCAATCTTTGGTATTTTTTTGATTTCTTTTTGAACAAAAAAATCTCTCATATATTTGGCTTTTATCATTCTCATAAAATAAAAACCCATTATTTTCTTTAACTTCTTCATATCATTTTAAAATTCGTACATATTGTGTTTTTCCATTTCCTTTAGAAATTTTTAATTTCCCAGTTAAAAGTATATAAATTAAACCGAAAGCTACAAATGAACATATAGTGTATATGCCTTGCGCACCATTTATAAAATTAAAAACTGGCATAAAAAAATTAATAATTAACATATAAAAGAGTAATGGTATAAATTGAAACCTACCTGCCATTGTTTTATTAAATAATAATTTCTGAAAAACTCCAAAGAAAAACATAAAAATAAGTGAAAACCATCCAAAATCAATAAAAATAGGCCCGAAAAAAGTCGTGTAAATTCCAGTTCTTGTTGGTGCATTCTGTATTTCCTTTATATCGAAATTTGTTCTAAAAATTGTATTTATAAATTTCACAAGAATATTAAAAGTATAGGCTCCATAGTAATGATTTTTTTTGTAGTTGTTATAAAGATAACCAAACTCAAATACTCCGTGCAAATAGTATTGCGCAAAATTAATGGCAGTTAACCTTGCTGCTTGAATGGTTTTATTACTTGATTTTATAATTTTAACTTTGGTTTCTTCTTTAGGAGTTATAGTAAAATTATAATTAGATCTTTTTAAAATATGTTCAATAGCTACCTTGTCTGTCTTAGCAAAATCTTTTGTTCGTTCTATAAATAGTTGGGTAGAAAAAATTCCTAAAACCGAAAGTATTCCTAAAATGATTAAAAATTTAATCGGTTTAATTTTAACCTTTTTAAAGTAAAATAAATATGTAGTAAATAGAATTATAATTACAAATAACCCTGATCTAGATCCTAACATTATGAACTCGAATCCCGCAGAAAAAAACAAAAACATACACAACAAAAACAACCATTTCTTTTTAGGTTGTATCATGTAATATATAAAAAGAGGTAAAAAACAAAAAGCATTTGTTATCGCAGAAATAATACTTATTACAGAAACGCCTGATTTTTCTAATAAAATTCTATTGTAAGAAATAGAATTCTGAAAAGAGGCTCCACGTATATAAAATTTATCTAATACTTTAAAAAAAAATCCAATAACTGCTATCAAAATAACAATATATAATATTTTCCAAAGAATTCTTTTATTTACAGTATAAGTTAACTCTTTTTCAGGTTTAGTTTGACTAATTATTTTTAATCCCAAAAAAAAGAAGATATAATTGGCTATAAGATAAACAAAAGGCATAAAACCAATCTGTAGTTTTACTCTTAAAGGTATTAAAAAAAAAATAATCAACCAGAAAAATAGGCCTGCTAAACTAATTTTTAGAGGATTGTATTTCTTCAAAAAAGAGACATTAACTGGATTACTCATTGGTTTCTATTACTGTATCAAAAGCTATTACTAAATCATTAATATTTTCTTTTGAAACAGAAGTTTTATCTGTAAAAGGATCAGATACTTTTCCACGATAACTGGTACTATTCAAAATATTAATAAAAACTATTTTTTCTTGTTCATTTAAAATTTTAAATTCTTTCATTTCAACCAGAGAAATAATATTTTTTAAGTCTTCTTTTAAGTCTTCTATATATATACAGTTCTCCGCTAGATTATTAATAGTTTTTATTAGTGTTACTACTGGTTTATTACTTAAAATACATTCAATTGCAATAGTACCTGTTACTGTAATTACTAAATCTATTTTTGGTAATACAGCATTCATTTTAACAGAATGATGAAGTATTTTTATATTTTCTTGTTGAGCAACATAAGATATTAATTCTTCTGTTAATTCATAGTTAGATTTGGGATTTGGCTTAATATATAAAACAGTTTTTTTAGGCAAAGCTTCATATGTTTCTTGGATCAAATTTTGTTGATTTCTATATTTCTTGCCCCAAACATCTATATTTGCCTCTGGCTGCATTTGTAACGGATAAAGTATCTTAAAAAAAGAACTTTCTTTAATCTCCATCTCTGCATTCTGGTCCCAAAGCTCTATAATCTTTTTTTTCTGTTGCTCTATTTTATATTTTAAAGATGGATGCGGTGTGTTAAATTTTTCACCTCTGAAATAAGAGTATATTTTTAATACTTTATCCCTTACTTTACTTTTACTTGAAACACTAATCGATTTCATATAATCTGGTACAATTTCCCTACCAACAACCTGATTAATAGCTTCAATTGCTTTTTCTTTTTCTAATTGTTCTTTACTACCACGATAAGGCTCTAATGTATTGTATTTATAAAACGAAAAACGACCAACAGGAAATCTAGAAGTTGATGGGTTTAAATAAAGTATATTTAATTTTTTACAATTATAAATAACTAATAATTCGTGAAAGGCTGTAGATTCACCAAAAACAAAATCTGGTTTTAGTTCATTTAAATATTTTTCAATTTTATTATTATAATAATAAAAATAGGATGTATTCGTTTTATTAAAATAGTTTACTTGCCTGTCACTTTCAATAATATCCTCTACTCCTTCGTCTTTTCTGTATCCCTTTAAATCACCTGAAGGGTACTCTATAATAAAATTTTTGAACCTATTAGAAGGCGAAAATTGTTTATTCTGAGTAAGCCAATAAATATCATAACCTTTGTTCGCTAATTGATTCGCTATAGCCTCAAAAAAATAAGTTTTATGTCTGTTCTCTATAAAAAGTAATTTCATACTATAAACTTTCAATCATATTTATAAGTAATGGTTCGCCTCTCTCTATATTTTCAGAAAACGTTTTACCCAGTATTTCGTAATAATATTTAGGATGCAATCCATATCCCGGTCTAATAGAGCGTATATTTTCTTTTGAAATAGTTTCACCTTTCTTTACATTTTCGCAAACGAATAAAGATCTCGCAAATTTCTTATTATTTCTTACTTTCTCAGAAATCTCATAAGATATTGTACCAAGTAATTTCTCGGTATCTCTTACTTTAAAAACCATCTCTGTAAACTCAGCTACATCTAAAGAAAAGTCAGCATCAGGGCCACCAATAGACTTATCTAAAATAAAATGTTTCTCAATAACTTTTGCTCCCAAGGTAACTGCGACAGTGGGGGCCAATGAACCATATGTATGATCACTAAAACCTACTTCAACCTTAAAACGTTGTTTTAAATCAGGTATTGTCTTTAGGTTTGCTAATTCTAAAGGTGCGGGGTAAGATGAAGTACATTTTAGTAAAACAATGTCATTATTTCCTGCCTTTCTGCAGGTATCAACAGCTAATTGAATGTCTGCTTCTTCAGCAATTCCCGTAGATATAATAATTGGTTTCCCTTTTGATGCTGTATATGCTATTAATGGTATGTCTTGAATCTCAAAAGATGCAATTTTGTATGCAGGAACATTTAGTTCTTCTAGAAGATCTACAGCCGTAAAATCAAACGGTGAAGAAAAACAAATTAAACCCTCCGCTTTCGCTACTTCAAATAATTTTTGATGCCATTCCCAAGGAGTATAAGCTTCTCCATACAATTCATATAGCGTCTTTCCGTCCCAAAGTGTTCCGCCTTCAATTTTAAAATGTTCGTTATCACAATCTATAGTTAATGTATCTGGAGTGTATGTTTGCAACTTAATAGCATCTGCGCCAGCTATTTTTGCAGCTTTGATAGTTTCAATTGCTACATCTATACTTCCATTATGATTTGCTGATAATTCTGCAATAATAAAACACGGGTTATCTCCTCCTATTAAACTATTTCCTATCTTCATTCTTGAATTTTTTTCCAATTTTAAAAATACAATTTTCTGTTCTAATTGCATCTAACTTTATAAAACCTTCTCCTGTTTTTACTATAATCTCTGGATTAATTTTTACAATTTCACCAATTTGGATATTTGAATTATTTTGATAATTAACAATTGTAATTTTATCTATTATAATTTTCTGACCATTATAAAACGTAAATGCTCCAGGGTAAGGATAAGCTTGCGCTCTCACCCAATTTCTAATTACCTCTTCATTCCAAGACCAATTTATTTCGCCGTCTGTTGGTGTTCTTTTACCAAAATAAGAAGCATCTTCTTCAACTTGTCTTGTTAAATTTAACTGATTTAATTTAATTTTATCTAATACGTTCTTTATCAAAGGAAAATACTCTTTTGAATACTTCTCTAATATTAGCCCTCCAGTATCATTCTCTTCAATTGCTATCTCTACTTGATCAATAATATCACCGGTATCACAGCCAGAGTCAATCAAATGAGCTGTAATTCCAGTCTTTTTTTCGCCTTTTATAATTGCCCAAACATGTGGAGTTCTACCTCTAAATTTTGGCAATAACGATCCGTGTATATTAAAAGTAATCTTATTTGAATGACTATAAACATCTTGTTCAATTAAAAATAAATAATTAATGGATGCGATTACATCTACTTTAATGTTTTTAATAAATTCATAACCCATACCATTTCTAGGATTTCCCGAAAAAAGAGGAATACTTTTTTCTTTTGAAAACTTTATAATGTCTAACGATTTTTTATCTGTTAAGATAAACTTTATTTCATACTCATTATTAATCTTTACTAAAGTATCAAAACCTAAACCTCCACTGCATAATACTCCTAGCGTTAACATATACTTGAAATTAATTTATTATATCGTTCTTTAATTTTTTTGTCAAATATTTTATGTTGTGAATTTATCAATTCTTGAAAATCAGAATTAAAGAATAAATGCAGCTGCGCTTCAAAAGATGCTACATCAAAATCTTTAATATTCCCCATTTCAAAGATTGCTTTTTTATCTGCAAAGCCATGATAAATACCCTTCTGGTTATCAACGAAGAAACCGCTTAAAATTGGCATTTTTACACAACAAAGCTCATATAAAATAGTACTTGCTGGTGCAATTGCAAAGCTTGAATCTATCATGATTTTTGACAACTTTTTTTCTGAAAGGTTTTGAAATATTTTAATATTTTTTTGAGTTATATTATATATTTCTTTGTGCATATAGGCCCCTCCTAAAATAACATATATTTTTTCAACTTGCTGTATACTTAATAACGCTTTTGTTACTTTAAGTGTTAAATTAAAAGGATCTGCACCACCAAAACAAACGAAAGCCGTGTCTATTTTTTTTAGAGTATTCTCATTTTTTGACAACTCTAAAAAAGTTGGACGTAATAAAGCATATTCCGTTCCTAATGCAAATTTAGTATTTGATTCACAAGAAAAATTTTCTAAAGTGATATTTGGAGAATGATTGATAATTATATCAGCAAACATATGTTCACTTGCTAAATCATCTATGTATATTAATTTAAAACCTTTCTCTTTTATTCTTTTTTGATAGCTTGAATTAAATTGATATCCGTCTGCAATTAATATATCTTTATTTATGTCAAACTCTTCATTAATCCAATCAGGTTCTTTATTAATTGTAATTTCTTTGGGTATTATTTTTTGTTGATAGTTTTTGGGAATAATATTTAGAGCGGAATTTTCTGATGTTAAAAAGATAAATTTAAAATTATCTTTAAGCATTTCAACCAAGCTGAATAATCTATATAAATGACCTAAACCTATTTCTGAATTTCCATCAGCCCTAAAAAGAATTTGCTTTTTCATCTAACAATAGTTTATATTTCAATTCGGCTAATTTCCAGTCTGTCTCTGTATCAATATCTTGAGCTTCTAATTCATTTATTTCTATACAACCTGTGTTATTGGTCCAGAGTTTTTGTTTTTCAATAAATGCATTAACGTTTAGGGCATAAAATTGCCCTGCATCATGAAATGAAGGTTCTAAATCTTGAGATCTTACACTCATTTTTGATACATCAATCATTTCAACTTTATCTTCTTTATTAATTTTTATGGCTCTTTGTATAGGAAAACCATATTTTAAAACAGAAAAAACAGCATCTAATTTCTCTTGTTTTAATTTCTTAAATGCTTTAATTAATAAATTACTAGATACAAATGGGGCAGTAGGATAAATACAAATACAATATTTAAATAATTTGTTTCTTGTTTTGTATACTTCTAAAACCTCATTTATAACAGCAGCGGTTGTTGCAAAATCATTTGCGTTCGTTTCGCTTCTCATAAAAGGTACTTTTGCACCATATTTAATAGCTATCTCCCTTATCTCTTCATCATCTGTAGAAACCATAACCTCATCAAAAAGTTTACTTTTTAAAGCAGCTTCAATTGAATAAGCAATAATAGGTTTTCCTAAAAAATATTTTATATTCTTTCTTAGAATACGTTTACTTCCTCCTCTTGCCGGTATTATTGCTAGTTTACTCATTTAAAAAGAAAGTATTTTTTCTATAACAAATTCTTGATCTTCATTAGTCAATGAAGGATACATTGGCAAACTTAAACATCTTGAATAGTATTTTTCTGCACTGCTTAAATCAGCTTCATCATAACCAACTTCTTGATAATAAGGTAAAGTATGCACTGGGATATAATGTACTTGAGTGTAAATTTTAAACGCTCTTAAGTAATCGTATAACGCTTTCCTTTTTTCAACTTCAATTACAAATAAATGATGCGCATTATAACTGCCTTTAGGTAAACTTTGAAACTTTATTTTTCCTTTAAAAGCTTCTTTATACTTCTTTGAAATTTCATTTCTTCTCTCTACTCCTATATTATTTTTAGCAAGCTGCGTAATTCCTAAAGCACACTGTATATCCGTTAATCTATAATTAAAACCTAATTCTTGCATCTCATAAAACCACCCACCATGATTTTCACTCATGTTTTCTTTGGTAATTCCGTGAGACCTTAACGAAGATAATTTTTTATAGAGTTCCTTAGAGTTCGTAGTTACCATTCCTCCCTCTCCACATGCCATATGTTTTACCGGATGAAATGAAAATACACTTACATCTGCATAATTTCCATTTCCACATTTTTGATGCTCTCCTGAAGAATCAATAAAATAACCTCCTGGGGCGTGACATGCGTCTTCTATAATCCAAAGATTATGTTTTTTAGCCAACTCTTTGAAGGCTTCTAAGTCTACCGGAAGCCCTGCGAAATCTACGGGTATTATTCCTTTAAAAAAACCCTTTGGTTTACTTTCTATTAATTTTCTTGTACTATCTAAAGATAATAAATAAGTATCTTTATCTATATCTGCAAACCAAGCTTCGCCTCCTACATATCTTATACAATTAGCAGAAGCAGCAAATGTAATGGGAGTTGTGATGACTCTATCTCCTTTCCCTAAACCTAAAGATAGGACGGATAAATGAAGCCCTGAAGTTGCATTATTTACAGCAACAGCATATTTAGAACCAACATAAGAAGCAAATTTTGTTTCAAATTCTTGGATTTTTGGGCCTTGCGTCAAAAAATCTGCTGTCAAAACTTTTACTACCGCATCTATATCTACTTGATCAATATTTTGCTTACCGTAAGGAATTACTTTCATTATAATGAAAATTTAGAATCTACATGCTCTCGTATAAGGCTCCTTAAACTCTCTACTGTTTCCCAATCTTTATTTTCATTAGAATTATAACTAAAGCCTTTGGGCACTAATTTGGCTTTAAAATTCTTAATAAAATCTTCTATTTTCCAATAAGGTTGTGTTGGTAAAATCGCATAATAACTTCCTAAATCATAAGTATTCATTGCATCGGAAGCTGTAATCATCTCTTCATGAATTTTCTCACCAGCACGAACTCCTACAACTGGTTTTTCACAATTCGGACCAATAGCCTCTGCAACGTCCATAATTCGATAAGATGGTATTTTAGGCACAAATAACTCACCTCCCCAAGCATGTTCTAAGGCATGCATAACCATATCTACTCCTCCTTGTAAAGAGATATTAAATCGAGTCATATTTGGATCTGTTATTGGAAGTATATTTTCTTGCTTCTTCTTATTAATGAAAAAAGGAATTACAGAGCCATTAGACCCCATTACGTTTCCATAACGCACTACAGAAAATTTTATAGGGTTTTCTCCCGTTATATTGTTAGCTGCAATAAAAAGTTTATCTGAAGTTAACTTTGTTGCTCCATATAAATTAATTGGTGCACATGCTTTGTCTGTAGAAAGTGCCACCACTGCTTGCACGTTGGTTTGCAAACAAGCTTCAACTACATTTTCTGCACCACCAATATTTGTTTTTATACATTCATCAGGGTTGTATTCTGCGATATGAACATGCTTCATTGCTGCAGCATGAATTACATAATCTATGTGCTGGAAAGCTCTAATTAAACGATCTTTATCTCTAACATCTCCTATAAAAAAACGTATTTGAGGATATTTCTCTATTGGAAACTCTTGGGCCATCTGAAACTGCTTTTGTTCGTCTCTCGAAAAAATAACCAATTTCTTTATTTGTGGATACTTAATTAATATATGCCTGGTTAAGGCCTTTCCTAAAGAACCTGTACCACCAGTAATTAATAATGATTTTTTATTTAAATCTAACATTTTTTCATCTTCTTTTTCTGAAATTATAATTTTTTTATAACAATATTTTTAATTGTCATTATAATACAAAACGGTAATAAAGAATTACTTGAATTCTTTATTAATATAAGTATTTAAATATCTATTTAATTGCATGATAAGTATACATAAAACCATCAATATCCCAAAAATAAAAGCGTATTGGAAAATTGCGTTTTTTAGTATTCCTCCTTCTTTATAACCTATTGGTTGAAAATTAGAAATTATATTTACTACTTCGGATTCTCTAGATTTCTGAGTTAACACTACTTTTAATGCTGAATTAATCTTTTGTTTTGTATCGAAAATCTCTAATTCTTTTGTGGTTTTTTTGCTACCACCTAAATCTATATTAGTACCATTTGTTTGCCTCTTGGACTCATCTAACATTACTTGCATGTATACCTTACTTAAAGTGTCTGCTTGTATTAGATTTTTACGTAATAACAAATCTGTTCTATTTAAATTTTCATTGGTTAAACTTTTAATCCTACTAAAATATTTATTTGTTTCAATTGAAGAAATAATCACCTCTTCTAGATTTTCGAAAATATCATTTTTACTAGAAACAACTTTAATTTTATGAAATTTGTAATCAAAATCTGTAAATGACTTTTTAAAATCTAAAAAAGAATAACTCTTAATCGCAGTAGTGTCAACAGAAATAACAAAATTATTATACGTGTTGATAATATCTTTATCGTTCAAAATAGGCTCTATTGAAAAACCTATAAGCGATTTAGCAGTTACTTCATCAATATTAAAAGTACTCTTTAACTTTTCTATTTTTTTTTGACTTACCAAGTTACTATAATAATTTATTGACGTATATAACTGTTTTGTACTATTAAAGTTTGGTTGCACAATTAAATCAGAACCATATGAAACTTGTTTTTTGGACTCAAAAAAAGCACCAATTAAAGCACCAATTATTATTGAAATTCCAACCTTTATTGCATTCTTTCTAAAAAATAATAAAATTGAAATTAAAAAGTGAAAAATTGCTTTAAAAAAACTTCTAATAAAATTAAAGAATTTTGTAATTCCTTTTCCAATAATTACAAATAGAGAACCTAAGTCTACCTCTTCTTCGTTGTTGTTTTGATTTTTTGACATTTTTATTAATTTTATTGTAAAATATACTTTTAACTGTTAAAAATTTGCTCAAGTATTTTATGTGTAATGGCGTATGTTGGAGTTACTCCAGACATTCCTAGTCCACCTGACGCTAAAGTAGCTCCTGTCTCTAATGGATTGTCAGATGCATAATAAGCATACCGTACTTTTACGTCTTCTGATATATTTCCTCGAATCTTAGATGCTGCCTGAATGGCTTTTTGATAGTGCGCTCCTTCCATCTCTAAGCCAATAACATTCCATGTTGAATCATGAAAGAATTTTAAAAGATCCTTGTTTTGAAGTGATGTTCCTAAAACCGTTACCATCGCACCATCAAAAGAAGCAACTCCATAACCTTCTAAATCTTCTTTGGATAATTCATTTGTAAACGGATAATTATCTGCTGTCCCTTCAAAAATATGTGCAGAAGGAATCATAATGTCTCCTTTTCCTCCCTCTAAAATACCTGCTTTCCCCATAATAGAAATAGATTCAACATTTAAATGAGTTGAGCTTTTCTTTTCTTTATATGGTTTTAACAATTCATCCATCGTTTCATAGGCTTGCTCTCCAAAAGCATAATCCATCACAATAATTACTGGATCTTTATCTTTTAAATCTCTTTTTTTAATTTGTATTTTACTACTAACTATTTTTTCGGTATCTATCACCTGAACATTAATATTTGTTCCAGACGTGTCTTTTATATATATCAATCCATTTTCAGAAGCATATTCTTTTACTTTTTTCTGAAGTGGTTTACTGTCATTATTACTCAATAATTCATACAATTGAAAACCTTCTTTATCTTTTGCTATACTAGATAACGAACTAGTAGCATAAATAGTATTTAAGACACTGTGCATATTTGCGCTTATAATATGAATTGGTCTTTCTAAAAGTTGATTGTCTCTTAATACTTTTTTTATGTTATTGGCCCAAATCTCTCCATATATGTGATGACCTATACCTTCTCCTAACACAGAACTGAAATTGACCGTTCTTTTTTGATGATGACAACTTTCAGTGATGGCTAATTTTCCTAACCAATAAATAATTTGAAAGAAACGATCCGGATTTTCTTTGGAAGAGAAAGCATTGTATGTATCTGCTACCTCATCATAAGTTCTTCCTAAAACATTTGCTAGATGAACCTTCGTAATTTCTCTTTCTTCCTCAGATATGTTTTTATGATGAAGAACAACCTCTTCTAAGTTTTTCCATTCTCTGGTAACATCACCATTTAAATTTAGTAAAACACGTTCTTTTATTTTATGAGATTCTATAAATAAAAAAGTAAGATGTGTTAGAATATCATAGATTTCAGATCTACCTCTGGTAATCTCAATATTCATTTGATCTTTGTCTATTCTATAGCAGTTTCTTCTTCTCTTTGGAGGAATAATTATCTTAAAATGAGATTTATTATATCCCTCATCAGCTGTCAGGTTAATAAATTGACACTCTTCAATTCCTTCTGGCAAACGCTCTATTACATAAATCAATCCATTTAACTCTACCCGTTCTTCTGCAATAGAACCATAAATTTCTGGTCGAAGAAGTAGCAATGATTTTCGTAAAGTTTCCCCTGAAATACCCATTGGCTTGTAAAAACCCCTGCTGAACAAATGTCGCATAGAAATATACAATCGTTCAATAGCATTGGTAGATTCCTGAGCTCTAGTTCTTTCTTTATGTTTTGTTTGCAACATACTCTTTTTAGGCTGTAAAGATAGGTAATTCGACTAAAGTTAAGCTCCTTTTAAGATCTTAGCATATTGATTTTTATTTTTAAGAACTTTTACTGCTTCTAAAATCACTGAGTCATTTTTTAATTTGTTCTCATAAGATCCTTTTTTGTAGTAGTATCTGATTAAAATTTGATCTTTAATAATTTCAGATAAAAAATCTTGATTCTTTGAGATTTTAGAAATTTTTTCTTGAAGTAATTTCATTTTTATTTGTTGGTATTCCTTGTCAATGAACTTAATCTCCTCTGAGGATTTATACGCATCTAAAAATAGACGCTCTTGAGTGGTTTCAAAAACAGTATCTGATAGTTTAATATAGTTAAGAAAGCTATTAAAATCTGATGAAGAAAGTGAAAAATCAGTAACTGAACTAATGGTTGGATTTTTGTAAAAATAGTCAGTAGTAAAATTAAAAATTGCTCTTGATTTTATTAGTTCATTCGTGGTTTCGTTCCTTTTAGAAAAACCAATTAATATATCTGGTGTAATTCCTCCTCCATCAAAAACAACTCTATCATTCTTTGTTTTAAAGGAGCTTATACTTCCTTCCGAAAATTTAGGTACTTTGCCATTTTTATCTCTGTTAGCATAATCTAATTCCTGTATACACCTTCCGCTAGGCGTGTAATATTTAGAAATGGTAAGTTTTAATTGTGTTCCGTAGGTGAGATTTATGTATTTCTGAACCAATCCTTTTCCAAAGGATCGCTCTCCTATTATCACCGCTCTATCAAAATCTTGTAGGGCTCCAGCCACTATCTCAGATGCTGAGGCAGACTTATTATTAACCAAGATAGTTAAAGGGATTTCTAAATCTAAAGGGGTGCTTGATGCTCTGTAAATAGTACTCCACTTTTTAACCTTTGCTTTTGTAGATACAATAGTGCTGCCTTTTGGTAAGAAAAAATTGGAAATATTAATTGCCTCTCCTAGAGATCCTCCGGGATTTCCTCTTAAATCAAAAACTAATTTTTTCATTCCTCTCTTCTTTAACGCATTGAATGCTTTTTTAACTTCAGATGAGGATTTTTCATTAAATCTAGTAAGTATAATATAGCCTGTTTCATTATCTATTAAATCATAAAAAGGCACAGGGTTTATAACAACTTTTTCTGTAAAAACCGTAACTGTTATTTTTTCACCCTGCCTATAAATCTCTAAATCTAAAGAAGCATTGGTAGCACCTTTCAACAATTGTGAAAGTTGATCTCTATCCATATCTTGAAGAGATTGGTTTCCTATTTTGGTAATAATATCTCCTGCTTTTAATTCTTTTTTATCTGCTGCGTAGCCCTCATAAATTTCATTTAATATAATTCCTCTTTTATCATAAAAAACTGATACACCAATCCCTGCATACTCTCCTTCTTTTCTAATTCTTGCTTCTTCAACTTCTTGCTCGTCGAAATAATTTGTGTAAGGATCTAATTCTTTTAAAGTGTTTTTTATGGCTTCATTGGTAAATTCAGCAGGATTAATTTCATCTACGTAGTAAATATTCAATTCTTTAAATAAAGTCGTATAAATTTCTAGTTGTTTTGCTACTTCAAAGAAATTTGATTTAAATGAAAAAGAAAGAAAAATAACTCCAACAACTAGAGCAACTATTGCCTGTTTTTTAATTGTGTGATTACGCATCTTCTTTGTTGGTTTGTGTTTCAATAAATATTTTTAAAAGTTCCTTAATTTTTTCTTGAACATCAGGAAATACTGGCTCTTTCTTACCAATAAAGGTAATCATAAAAGCACAGTGAAAATTTGATCCTTTGAATACATTTTTTCTCTCTAATCGATAAGCTTCTCTAATCAATCTTTTAATCCTATTTCGATCAACTGCTTTTTTGAAATTTCTTTTTGGAACTGAAAATGATGCCTTAACAGAAAAAACTGACGTTATCTCTGTTGAAAGATACACCAATCTAAAAGGAAAGTTTTTGATAGATGTTCCTTCTTCAAAAAGTCTCCCAATGAGCTTGCGACTTTTTAACCTTTCTTTTTTACCTAGTGTATTGTTCATCTCTACAAACTTAATGAAAACGGTTTTTTAAAAGGAATATCCTAGAAACTATTTACAAATCAGAAAAAAATAACTGATTTGCTAGAGGGTTCTTTTCATAGGACGAGTTAAACAAGTTGGGCCTCCACCTCCTTTTACGCTAATCTCGTTCCCTTTGTATGCAATAACTTGGCAGCCTGCCTCTTCAAGTAATTTTTTTGTAATTGGATTACCATCTACCATCAAACAATCTCTAGGAGAAACAGCCAAAACATTGCAGCCCATAGATTCAAATTCTTCCTCAGGAACTTCTATCAATTGAAAACCTCTACCCAACAATTCATTTCTAAATTTTATGGGCATTAAAGGTGAATAGACAACTGCTAAATTTTTATCAACTGGACTTAGAATTGACATCAAATGGAAAACATCTTCTTTTCCTTTGTAGTGGGGAAGTTCAACAACAATAACTTCTATTCCTTTTGGATGTAATAATGCTTTTAATTGATCTATTCCTGCTTCATTTGTTCTGTATGTATGGCCTACAGCTAATGTATTTTGATCTAACCAAGCAACATCTCCACCCTCTAAAGTTCCTGGAAAGGTAATCTCTCCTAATATTTCAAGAGTGTTTTTTTGATAGGCTTCTAACTGAGCTTTAGGTTCATATACTCTTCTTTTTTTACCCATATTACAAATAATCATTCCAAAATCTGTAGCAATGGAGGCATCTCTGCAATATATAGAATCTATCCATGTTTTTTCATCCACGGGAAAGAAACATGTTTCTATATTTTTATTTGTAAAATATAAATGAAACGAATTATATTCTTTCAAGGATTGCTCAAAATTTGGCTTTGAAAGAAACTGTAATTCTTGCCATTGCTCAGACAGCTGTTTTTCTGAGCGGAATGAATTCTCTGCAGATTTTATGTATACAGAAGCTAATTTTAAATATTCTGAATGATGTGTTTCTTTCATTTTTCTTTAGATTTATTCCATTGCATTAAAACATAAAATGGAATTCCTAGCAATAATAATAAAAATCCATAGAATACAACTTCTGGAGTTGAACCGTAAATAGCCCACAAAGAATATAGAAATCCTAAAAGACCCAAAACAACTGTTTTTACGACACTATTAATGTGTGTATGTTTTTGAACAAGAATAATAATATAGGCAGCAGAAACAAATACATAGGGTACCAAACAGGCCAAGACCGTTAGGTTTACCATAAAAGTAAATTGGGTTACAAGACTATCCGAAAAATTCATCAACATAACAATAGAACTCAGTAGACTTCCTATGATGAGTCCTAAAACTGGAGCTCCTTTTTTATTCTTTTTCTTAAAAATTTTTGGAAACATGGCATCTTTTGCTGCAGCCATAGGAATCTGAGCTAGAATTAAAATCCAGCCATTTAATGCTCCCATTCCAGAAATTGCAGCTCCTGCAGCAACAAAATAACCAACATATTTACCTCCAATTATTTCTCCTGCTTCAGCAAATGGAGCTGCAGAATTTTGTAAGGTTTCTGTGGGTAAAATTCCGAATAAAACAATGGTTCCTAAAATGTAAATACTAGTGGTAATAATAGTTCCAAACATGGTTGCTTTTGGCACAATTTTTTCTGGGTTTTTTATATTTTCTGCAGGAATACTTGCAGATTCTAAACCTAAAAAAGCATATAATGTTAAAGCTGCTACTAATGAAAATGTTGTAAAATCACTTTCTTCTGTCATATTAAATTTTGGGAAATTGTCTAAGCTAAAAAAGAAGACACCAAAAACAATAATAAAAACCAATGGGAGTAATTTTAAAATAGTGGTGATGACCTGAATTTTTCCAGATGTGCTAACTCCTTTAGAATTAATCCACGTAAAAAACCAAATCATAGACAATCCAATGCTAACAGCTAATAATGAGTTTGTTTCTAGAATTGGAAAAAAAAAACTCAAGGCTCCTATAATGGCAATGGCAATAGCTGCATTGCTAATCCAAATAGAAATCCAATAACCCCATGCAACTAAAAAACCTATAAAATCTCCAAAACCTTCTTTAGAATAGATATAGGGTCCTCCACTTTTATTAACAATAATCTTACTTAAATTACTAAGTATTTTAGCTAAAATAATGGCTCCTAAAGCTGTAAAAATCCACCCTAATAAACTAATACTACCATAGGCCGATAAAGAAGCTGGCAGAATAAATATTCCTGCACCAATCATATTCCCAACTACCAGAGAAGTTGTTGTTATCAAACCTATTTTTTTGTTACCAGAACTCATTTAATTTGTGTAATTTTAGAATCAAATTCTTGAAAGATACAATTTAATTTAACAACTAAAAATGAGATTTAAGATCAATCCAGACATTACAAAAGCAGAAACGCTTCCTGCTACTTTTTATAAGGATCCTGTTGTTTTTGAAACAATAAAAGAAAAAGTTTTTTTAAATTCTTGGCAATGGATTGGTGATAAAAACCTTGTTAATCAGCCACAATCTATACACCCCTTTATATTATTGGATGGCTTTTTAACCGAACCTATGTTACTAACCAAAGACAAAGAAGGAATCATTAATTGCCTCACAAATGTTTGTACTCATAGAGGAAATTTAGTAGTATTAGAACCTGGACACTCAAAAAAACTTACGTGCTCTTATCATGGAAGAAGATTTAACTTACAAGGTAAGTTTGATTTTATGCCAGAGTTTAATGATGCAGAAAACTTCCCGAGACCCTGTGATAATCTTCATACATTTCCTATTAAAAAATGGGGTCATTTTTTATTTGCAGGACTCAATCCTAGTTTTGATTTCCAAGAAGTAATTAATGTCATGAAAGAACGAATAGGCTTTTTACCTATTGATGAATTTAAGTTAGATAAAACATTGCAAAAAGATTTCTTGATAGATGCTAATTGGGCCCTTTATTGTGACAACTATTTAGAAGGTTTTCATGTGCCTTTTGTTCATGAAAGCTTAAATGAAGTTTTAGATTACGGTAGCTATGAAACAATTATTTATACGCATTGTAATTTGCAAATTGGCTATTCTGATGAAGCTACAGAAGTCTTTGAATTTCCTAATAATCATATAGATTACGGAAAAAAAGTTGCTGCTTATTATTATTGGGTTTTCCCAAACATGATGTTTAACTTTTATCCCTGGGGACTGTCTATTAATATTGTAAAACCCTTAGGAATTAGTAAAACTAAGGTTTCTTTTATTAGCTATGTATTAGATCCTTCTAAATTAGAGAAGGGCGCAGGAAGTAATCTTGAAAAAGTGGAAAAAGAAGATGAAATTGTGGTAGAAAATGTGCAAAAAGGAGTTCGTTCTTCATTTTACAAAGCAGGACGTTTTTCACCAACACGAGAAAAAGGAGTTCATCATTTTCATCTATTACTTTCAAAATTTTTAAACCGTTAAAAATAAATTTTAAAACGTGTATAAATTAACATCTATTCTTTAAATTTGATGTCTGTAAACAAATCAAAAAACATGAAACCAGATTTATTTCAAGCGCCTGATTACTATCAAATAGATGATTTACTAACTGAAGAACATAAATTAGTTAGAGAAGCTGCAAGAGAGTGGGTAAAAAGAGATGTATCTCCTATTATTGAAGAATATGCTCAAAATGCTGAATTTCCAACACAAATTATTAAAGGCTTAGCAGACATAGGTGCTTTTGGTCCCTATATTCCAGAAGAATATGGAGGTGCAGGCTTGGATCAAATTTCATATGGTTTAATCATGCAAGAGATAGAAAGAGGGGACTCTGGTGTTAGGTCTACAGCATCTGTTCAATCTTCTTTGGTAATGTATCCAATATGGAAATATGGAAATGAAGCACAACGACAAAAATATTTACCTAAATTAGCATCAGGTGAATGGATGGGTTGTTTTGGTTTAACCGAACCTGATCATGGATCAAACCCTGGAGGAATGACAACTAATTTTAAAGATATGGGAGATCATTATCTTTTAAATGGTGCAAAAATGTGGATTTCTAATGCACCCTTAGCACAAGTTGCTGTTGTATGGGCTAAAAGTGAAGAAGGAAGAATTCATGGGCTCGTTGTAGAGCGTGGTATGGAGGGTTTTTCTACTCCAGAAACTCACAACAAATGGTCTTTAAGAGCTTCATCTACTGGAGAATTAATCTTTGACAATGTAAAAGTTCCAAAAGAGAATTTATTGCCAAATAAATCTGGATTAGGTGCTCCGTTAGGATGTTTAGATTCTGCCCGTTTTGGTATAGCATGGGGAGCAATAGGAGCAGCCATGGACTGTTATGATACAGCACTACGCTATAGTAAAGAACGTATCCAATTTGGAAAACCTATTGGTCAGTTTCAATTACAACAAAAGAAATTAGCTGAAATGATTACTGAAATTACCAAGGCTCAACTATTAACTTGGCGTTTAGGGGTCTTGCGTAATGAAGGAAAAGCGACCACAGCACAAATTTCTATGGCAAAAAGAAATAATGTAGACATGGCAATTAATATCGCTAGAGAATCAAGACAAATACTAGGTGGTATGGGGATTAGTGGTGAGTATTCTATTATGCGACACTCCATGAATTTAGAAAGTGTTATCACCTACGAAGGAACTCATGATATTCATTTACTAATAACAGGATTAGACATTACTGGCTTAAATGCTTTTAAATAATAATTAATAGATTTTTACTCTTTTTATTTGGTGAAAATCAGGAAGCGATTTTTAATACTATAGATGGGCATCGCTTAAAGTTGATGCCCTTTTTGTTATGTTTAAAACAGCACCTATTTTTTAGGTTTTACATTAAGTATCTTTATGAAATTAAAAAAACCTTTTGAATTCTAAACGTATATCAAAAAATACATTTGTATATGATCATATAAACGAAATTCCAAAAATTATTTGGGATGAATTAAATTGTTCATCTAATTTATATTTTTCACCAAAATATCTAGAAGCGTTAGAAAGTAACAATTCTCATTTAACGTTTTTTTATATTGTATTAAAAAATAATCAAGAGGAAGCCATTGCCTTTGCAAATGTTCAAATCATTAATTTTTATTTAAACACTGTAGAAAACGATTTAACAAATCTCCTAAAAAGAATTACCTCTATTGCACAAAAGTTTAAAATAATTCCAAATGAAAAACCTTTAAAAATAGTAAACTGCGGAAATTCTTTTGTGAGTGGTGAGCACGGTGTTTTTATTAAAAAGGATGAAAATAAAAAAGTTATTTTAAGAAAAGTATCAAAAGCAATACTTCATTATACTCAAGGAAAAGATCAAGAAAATCCGATTGATATATT
>MDSY01119334.1_pt1 | contig 20804 bp, 21 predicted proteins | sample 811131 | NCBI WGS metagenome assembly MDSY01 (sample SAMN05326643, study PRJNA326480) | marine metagenome | isolation source: seawater | place: Atlantic Ocean: South West | collected 2010 | reverse complement strand
TGTTGATAAATATTATCAAGAAGCAATTCAAAAAGATAAACAATTAATTCAAAAATTAAAAGATGTTTAATCGTAATCATTTAAATCTTCTTCTAATTCTTCTTCTGAATAGTCGGTATCCTCTTCGTCAAACATGACTTCCTCATCTTCATCATGAACAATAAATTCTTCATCTTCTGTATCTGGTTCTTCTGAGTCATCACTTTCATCATCGTCGGATGTGTTGCAATCATCGAAACCACCACAAAAGAGACTAAAGATTTCACCATATTCAGATACATCAAAATCAATATAGTTCGCACCTTCCATACATACAATAAATATATCCCCAAATAATAAAATTTCGGAAGATTCATCTTCTAGAAAAGAAGAAATACCATTTGGAATTAATTCATGCTTATTTTCAAATCCAGCATCTCCATCATACCATCCATAACATATTATTTTCTTTTTATCCTTTTTCCATTCATACAATTCTTTAAATTGTGATGTACCTTTTGAAATTGCATACTTTTCAAGTAATTTCAAAATCCCTTTCTTCTTTAATGCTACATCTAGATCATTCATTGTACCATCTATTTTAACTCTTATAACCTTCATATTAATATAAATATAGTTTTAATTAAACCTTAAATAAAATAAAGTTATTATATATATATTTATAAATGGTACATTTAAGTAGTTCAAAAACGATAGGGGCAATGATATTTTATTCATTATTAACTTTTTTTATAGGTCCAGTATTAACACGACCATATTTAAAAAATCATCCGGACCAATGTGTATTTGGATTTTTATTTGGATTTACAATTAGTATATTTTTATGGATGAAATATAGAGATCAAATAATAAATTAATGAAAAATTGATTGAAAATAAAATAAAATAATTATATATATTTATAAATGACAGAAAATAAATTCAAAGAAAAACATTCGTTTGAAAAAAGAAAAAATGAATCAAACAAGGTACTCCAAAAATATACGGATCGAGTCCCTGTTATCGTCCAAAAACATTCAAGTAGTGATCTACCCGATGTTACTAAATGTAAGTATCTCGTACCCAAAGATATGACTATGTCTCAGTTTCATTTTTTCATACGAAAAAGTATTCACTTAGACTCAACACAAACTATCTTCATGATGATAAATAATGGATTAGTAGTAGGGTCTCAATTAATTGTTGAAGCATATGAAAACCTTAAAGATGATGATGGATTCCTATATGTAATCTATACAAATGAAAATGTTTTTGGTTAAGTATTTAGAAGGATGAAGTAATTATTATAATTATAATGTTTCTTATCAATTACTGCAAGGAAAAAATAAATGATATGAGTTACGACATAAGGATTAAGAAAGATGAAAAAGAAAAACTTATTAAACGTTATTCACTCGATAAGAAAGGAAGTCATAAGGAACTCTGGGAGAATAATGTATGTATTACCTTTTCAAAAGATAAACATTCATTTCAATATATTGAAGATATAGACCATACATTTCAAAAAGGTAAATTCATACGTGAAATTATTTCTAAAGAATGTCCTTCGTATAACTTTTATCAAGTCCATCAAGAAGATATTTATCACTTGTATGAAACTACGAAAGAGGACATCACAATTCAATTAAAAGAATATGATTCCTATTTAACATTATCTGTTTTGTGTGAAGATCTAAATAATTTCTATCAACACAATCTTTTTTAAAATATTTTTATATATATTATAGTATATTCAATGAAAATTAATTATGCTTGGATAATTATTATCATTCTTGTTATTTTTATGATCAATAAAAATATGAAGAATGGTACACTTGATTTTGATATATCTTCATTCAAAAACACCCTAGTTAAGTTAAATGATTTATCTCCAATAAAGTTTAAAGGTTTATCAGAGGAAGGAGAACCAATTAGTATTATTAGTAATAGTTATGATCAAGCAATCAATACAAAACCAATCAATCAGAAGAAAGACTTTATCTCCCCGAATCCCGAAGGGTCAACTGAATTCCGTTTTGTTGATGAGAGTCCAAAAACTGCATGGTCCAATGTCGATGTTTCGCAACATCCTCAATATTATACATCGAATTTTGAAGATGAAAAAGTAGATACATCGGGATTTTTTAATGAAGAACAATTCTTCCATGATAATACGTCCCCACACTCACAAACTAATCTTCCGGATAGATGTACTGTAAATGCAAAGAATGAAGTATTATGTGATTATAATAATAAGTTACAATTAGTCCCTCCACGTTTGATACAAGATCCAAACAATAATTTAGTGCTTAGTAGTATTGGTCAAGGACAAGGGGATATATTTAAGACGATTGATTCTTCCCGTGTAAATACAGTGAATGGAAATTCATATCAAGTATGGGAGTATGAGAATGAAAAGTCTATCAATGGAGGGAAATACTTAGATGGTATTACTGGAGCAAGTCCAACCAATGAAGAATTTATGAGTATTGATGATAGTAAACCTAGTTACTCATTTTAAATAAACACATTTTTGGTTTACCGGTAAATTATAATTTTCACACCATTGAAGGGCGTGGTTAATTTGTTTTTTTGAAGGGGTTTTGGATGATATATCATTCATATTTTTTAATATATCATTAATCGATTGTATTTGTAACGATACAAACGAATCATTGAATTGAATAATATCTTGGATAAAACTTTGAGGCATTTCAATATATAAATCTTCACATTTATCATAATATTCCCGTAGTGTATCTTTCACATAAAGAGGACATCCCTCAAAATTAGAACAAATAATATATTTTTCAGAGTTTGATAAACGACTTGTTAATGGTTTGTAAATCTCTATAATTGAATAACAATTGTATAACAAATAAATTAATTGAATTGTCTTGTAATTGAATATATCAAAAACCTTAATAATAAAATTCCCCTTTATCTTCTGAATATTCAATGCAATATAAATCTCACTATAGATTAATTTATAAGAAGAATCCTCCTGAGAGTTATAATTATTAGAATAATCAAACCCTCCATCTGCTGTTACTAAATGACAATAATTTAGATTTACCTTTCTAATAAAATCTGAAGCATTTTCATAATTGTACAGGTTTCCCGTCTTATCAACACCATCGGAAATATGATTCATTTTATTATTAAGAATTAATTGATTCCAATAGGGAATTGAACGATCATTAGAAATCAGTGTAATACCATAGATCCCTTGAATTGAAACATCATTCCCATAAGAATAATTATTCAAACAATGAATAAAACCACCCGGTCCTTCCGCTAAACACGCACAATAGATATTATCCTCTAATAAATTATTATTCTTGACCATTTCATGTAATTTAAAATAGGAACGACTTACTGGAACAATATTACATATATTGTTATTTTGTTTTGAAGAAGTATATATATATTCATATAAATTGTTCTTTTTTTTCACTTCTTCCCATTTTTTTGGATTGCAACTATCGATTTTACATTTAATATCCATTAAATCTTTTTTTTTAGTATATATCGTCTCATTCTCTTTTTTTTCTAAAAAAGAGAGTTGTTTATCATGTGTCCCTAGTCGATAAAGTTTCATATTTAACAATACATGTTTCATTTTAAATACTTATCATTCTTTCCCTTTTCCTCAATCGGTTCCTTCTTCTCCTCAACCGTTTCCTTCTTCTCCTCAACTTGTTCCTTCTTCTCCTCAATCGGTTCTCTTCCATAATATGAATCCATTTCCTTTCATCAGAAACACATTTAATAAATAATTCATTTGAACCACATTCATGTGTCTGATAAATTTTTTGATTATTAAAAAAATCTAGACTGTAACCAAGTACTTCATTCATTGAATCAAGTATCTCTGTTGGAAAAAAAAATAATAAATTGTCATCATTTAAAATACATTTTGTGAGTCTATATTGCATATCTATACTCTTTGAAAGATAAAGTAATTATTAAATGAACTAAGCATACTTAGAGGAGAATCTGGATTATATTCTACATTCATCGCATATGCTTCACTATAAAATCTCTGAAATACTTTATCGGTTTTCCTTATCTCAGGCAAGTTTCCAATAACTTTTCCAAATTGTCCTAAACCATTCTCAAAGTATTCTTTTCGAAAGATATTTGTATTCCCTTTTGGTGTCATTAATTGAAACCCATTCTCTTTCATAATAGCACGGAAGAAATCAAAGTTAACTAAATACTCGTCAATCGGTTGACCAATTGAATCCATAAATACTTCAATTTTATTTCCAAACATCGTTTCATGTGATTTGGGATTATATGTAAAATCATCCATTTCATACTTCTTTTCAATACTAAAGACCTTATTCTGTAAATGGTCTTTGAACTCAAAGTAATTATAATCATTGTATTCCTCGATACTATCTGTATCGTCTGTATCGTCTGTATCATCTGTATCCCCGTCTCCATACCATATTTTTTTCATATACTCATTTTTATTCTTAAAGTAATTAAATATCTTATTTCCATCGTAACATGTTCCTATGAAATATCCACCAACTTTTAGATTTTCTTTAAGGTTCTCTAAAAATCCATAGAAGGTTTCTTCTGTTTCAAAGTAATAATGCATCGAGAATTGAGAACTAATCACATCAAAACCACTCTTTGCCAATGAATTATACTTACGACTAATATGTTGATACTCTTTGGGTATAGGTTTATTATTTGAATATAAGATATCAATCATTGTTTCCGAATGTTTCCTTTCTTCCTCAGTGATACCTTCAATATCTGTACATTCCTTATTTTCAATATTTTTACTTGTATCTGCGCGAAAGAAAACTCCCTTTGTACCAGTAAAATGTCTTTTCTCTACTTCATAGAATCTTCTACACGCTTCATCAATATTCGAGGAAATATCAATACCCATTAATAAAGAACATTGAAAATCATCATTGATATATTTTTGTGTATCCCCACCTTGACCAAAAGATAAATCCATAATCTTAATTGGTTTCTTAAAAGAAGAACATGTACCATGTATTAATTTTGTTTTAATATAGTTATGTAGTTTTCGTAAAGCATTTGATTCGAGTAATTGTGCTTCTGAATCACTTACATAGTACTTACCTTTTTCTTCTTCTTTCTCTTCAACCAATTCATTAATATCATAATTTCCTTGAATCATTTCATCTGTAATAGGATTTTGAATCGTATTCCACACATTATTTGCAATCGTGAAAAATTGAGGATCGATCTTATCCGTCCTTATCCGTAAGGGTTCCCAATAACAACCATTCCCGTCGTTTGGATTAAATCTCATCTCAACTAAATCACCATCCCGTATTTCATCTTTTTCATGATTCATACATACCATCTTCCCATTGTCTAATGGAATATTTGTAGTATCATACCGTTCTTCTTCTTTTGAAGTATGATTAAATCGTTTAATTTTATCTCCTTCTTTATTTCCTTTCCCCTCTAAGACCTTCATACAATAATTAATTGAATCATCTTGACTTTCATCATACCCTACATACAATTCCAGTTGTTTGTATTGATGAACCGTTTTTATTCCATCATCATAGCGTATGGATGGTATGATTTGATCAATGACTTCTGCATTGACAACAGTCTTCTTTACTTTGACTAGAAAATCAATCGTATTCTCTTCAGGTGGTTTCCATTTAAAATTATAATCCCACGTGCCATTGATATACTTTGATTGAACACCTTCGGTTGATCCTTTTACAGAATAGTATACAGGTAAATAAATTAATCCATCGATACGATAAGAATAATATCCTTCTCTTTCTCTTTTTAGAATCCTTTCCGACGCCTTAAAAATACCAGTACTATCTTCTGAAAATTCTGTTTTATTCTTAATAAATTGTTTTGATTCAGTTGGATTTGAAAGGAATCCAAATTCATACTGTTTTAAATCAATCCGAATTGACTTTTTATCTTCCCACCATTCCATTGGTTGACCTTTATTTTCCTCCTTTATCCGCATCGTATTATAGAATTTTTGAAGTACCGAATTCCTTGAAATATCGCCTTCGTTTCGAGAAATGAATGGATAGGAATGGATTGGTTGAGGAATAATTTTACCCCCCTTGATTTCTTCATCAAAATAAATATCAAATATCATGAATAATTGAATCGATTTATGGTTCTTATCTTTCGTGATATACTCTCCATCAAATAACCAACCATCCTGGTAATTTTCAAAAGTGATACCCATATCAATTACATTCTGTTTTGAATTAATTAAATACCCCTTCTTATTCATAATTAACATTTGATATCTTTCACCATCCGCTTTTTCTGTAACTGCATAATCTTCTAAAATGGAATGAGGGTTATTTTTCTTAAGATGATCCATGGTTAATGTCACGGGTTGAGGACCCATAAATATGAATCTCTTCCCCGACTGACCTGTAATTGAACGATATTTTTCAATAACCCTTTCCTTCAATTGAAAAGAAATTAATTGATCCGTATGATAGATTTTTTTTGTAATCTCAATAACATGATTTTCTAATATTTCAGCAACCTTTTTGGTCAACTCAAGTATCACTAACCTCTGATTCTCTTTATCAGGTATTCTTGAAGGTAATATAATTTCCTCTGGACTATCATCATCATCATCCAATAATGCGGATTGTAATGGTGTAAATGTGGGTGTATTGTACAATTGTGTAACAGGGACGATCAATGAAGGGACATCTCCAATTGGTTCATTAAATTCAACCAGTGCTTGAATACCTTTTTGTTCCGAATGATATATTTCCTTAACAATTCCAAAGTAAATTCCGCGTTTGTAGTATTCTTTCAAAGAATTCATTAACCGTAGATCAATCGCATTTTCAATAAAATAACGATCCTTAATTTTAACATATTTACCCATCAGATCTTGATACTGTTTGACTTCCTCAGAGTCTTCCACGATTGTATCTTCCGTATATCGAGGGGATTCATATTCGTAGTTATATTCTTCCTCTTCTTTCTCTTCTTTCCCTTCAAAGATATGGATACCCATATTTAATGGATCATATATATTTGCAAGTGTCTCTTTCCCTGGAAGGGATATAAATGTTTCATTAAAATGATTGTATAGTCTGTCAACTTCTTCAATACCAACATCATTTTTCCACCCGACATATTCAATTTCAACTTCATATTGTTCAGGATTACGAAGGACATTCGCCTTACGAAATGTTTTCTGAAAATCATGTTTCCCTTTTGTAAATCGAGAACTCTTAATGACTGTTATATCAATTCTAAATAATTTATCAGCAGTTAGGAAACTCAATCGTTTCTTATAACGAAAAATTTTTTTCTTCTCGCCAAAGTTACTCAAGAAACTTGTCACAAAACGATGATTTTTATCAAGAACCTTTTCAGTCTTAACATTCAACCTTACATTATAGTCATAATCTTTTAAAGAAAGATATTTCTTACCTGGATTCTCTTTATTCTTGTAGTATTGTTTCTGTATAAATTCAATATCTTCAATCTCTTCTAAACTATCTGTCTTGCAGTATTTTTTGATCGTATCTAAACCGTGTATTGAACAACGTATATTTGAAACATTATTTTTGAACTCACACCGTATATCAAGGGTTGTGGATTCATCCACTAATGTATAATCTTCCTTGCATTGGTTAATTAATGATAAAAAGACTTTCTTATGAATAGGGTTTTTTTGAGGAGAACTCCCAAAAATTAATTCGAGTTCAATATCCTTATTCAATAATGGTTGTTCAATATAAGAAAGAAATTGTTCCTTATCATTGTTAAATAATTCCATAAATATATTAAAAGTGTAGTTTTTTTTTTAAATATCTTGAGTATAATGTTTCAAATTTATATCATCATACAACTGTTTTTTTAATTTCTTCTTACCCGTAGTACCATTCAATGAAATATCTTCGTCCTTTGCAATTTCTTCAAGGTCCTTCAGTTTGTATTTCGTTATTGGCATTAGATAAGGTTTGTAAATATAAATATCTTTCATATCCATTGTTAAAATGGTATCTAAACCATTCATATCATTGGAAAAATGTTTCGTATCGACCGTTACTTCATTCATAATGAACCATGAATCATTTTTATAGACACAATAGAGGGGATCATAGTTCTTTAATGATGTCCTATAGTATTGATTTGTATCTTCGTTATAAATGATACAATGAATTTTATAATACTCATTAAGATAAAGGATAGATGAAAATACATTTTTACTTTGAAAACCATTCTGAATGAGTGAAACTGAAAACTTCTTAGTATGGTTTTCCTTTGGAACAATATTTGATGCAATTTCTAATTTCTTTTTCAGGATCAAAGAAGACTTTTGAGAGTTTTCACATGAAGAATATTCTATTTCGTTATTTCCAATAATAATCTCGCAAATATCATCGACACCTTTTTTTTTAATCTCTTGTCTACCTTCGGTATATTTCGAATCTTTGATTTTTTTTGAATATTGGTTGGTACTATTTTCAAAGATTTCAATAAATTCCATAATATATATCTTTACTGGTTTTATACTTAAATATTATCAAATTTACAAATTATATTTCTTGGATTGATGAATAATTTCTTGTTCTTTTTTAGAAAAGTGTTTCATAAGTATTTTTTCCCTTTCTTTTTCATTTTCCTTTGTTAATTTTTCTTTTTGAACTCCCTCATCAACCTCTATATTGACTGGTGGAACCATGTAGTCTTCATTTTTTTCTTCATAGTCCAATGAATTAATAATTATTTGATGGATCATATTAATTATTTCTTCATCGAGAACACTCAGATTTAAAAAAATACCATTATTATTTTTTGTAAATTTACATTCTTTGAATTGAATTAAATCAATAATCTGGTCATGATTTTTGATCCGATCAATATTCTCGTAAATGTAATATCTTTTTTTTTTGATTTCATCATCCATAAAAAAAGATTCTTTAAAATAAATCAATATTAAATCATATTAAATTAAACCTATTCCAGAGGTTTTGCAATTACCTGAATATTTTCGGAATGATATTTAATACGAGACCCAATAACAACAACATCTAATGTTTGACCAACTGTTAGATCATGTATATTTTTTAAACTACCGTCAAAATACTCTCTAGGTACCATTACTACAAGAGGACTTTCTTCTGATGTATCTCCTTCATCTAATTTAATATAACCTATCACCCCCATTTTGTTAATATTATTAATATATATCCTTATTTCATCATTTTCAGAAGGAGATATTATTTTTGCTTTGTATGTAATCAAATATTTAATTTCACTTTTACCGTTATTTGTCACAATATTCCCAATATTTCTTCGGATAATACTAACACTATCTTTAATAATATAACCATCTTCATGACATTTCCCTTCAATATTCTCTTTTAACTTATATTTAATGATATTACTAATATCACCTTTTATATCTTTTGGATCAAGTACAAGGACTGTTTCTAATAATTGTTCATTAATATAAGTCATGTTATAATATAATACTTTATAATTGTTTAAATAGAATCATTTCAAATTTAATAAATGTATTTTAAAAATACTAAATCATAAGGTACCAAAACATGTTTGGACCGTTTACTTTTTTCTTTATTCCTTAGAATCATTTCAATGAATAAACAAAGAAAATGTTTATCCTTTTCAAGTTTTGGATCTTGTTTAAGTAATTGAGCATAATTTTCCAGGAAGTATTCCTTAATAATGTTCTGACGTAGATTATTCTTATTCGCAATTTGACCTATAATTCTTCCAGGGAGTTTATTAGGGGTCCATAGTTTTTCATCCACAAGTTTAAATGCATAACTTCCATTTTCCATTATGAATGGATATCCCCACACACTCTCTGTTTTTAAAATATTTACTTGTTCCTTTTTCTTTAAGAAGTTTGTTTTAATACTCATTTTAATTAAGTTTCCATCATCTAGTTCACTTGTTTCATAAAACGTATCGTTTTTATAGATAAAATAGGAGTAGTCATTTTCAATTTCCTCTAATTCTTGAATCCCTCTTTTCTTCTTTTTCATAAACTGAAGTGTATTCATTAGAAAGAAACCAACCACATTTTTTAATTTATTTTCAAATAGAGAATATTGTATTCCTCGAGAATAGATTAGATTATGGCGAAAATACTCAAAAATACGTAACCGTAACCTATCTTTTATTTTTTGAGTATCAATATACTCTTTGACTATATCTTTGAGGAGAACCACCTTTTCTTCATACAATAAGTTATCTACATAGTTATCAAAATAATTACCCTCTTTAAAGTGAGGAATATAGTCTTTTAAAGAGTATTCTTCTTTAATATCTTCTTCGGTAAATATAACTTCATCGTATGTATAAATATGGTCTGGTTGAGATTGTTTTCCAAATAGATCTCCTTCAAGTGGTAAATATTTTTGAGTATCGATAGAACCAGTATCGCCCCGGTAGTACAATGGTGCTGATCTGTCTCCATTACTATCCGGTTGAAATAAATAATACTCATTCTTATTGATTAGATAACCACTTACTTTCTCTTCCTTATTCCAAATAGGTATTTCTTGATCAATCATATGATAAAGGGTATAATAGATAATTGTAGTGTTTGTATCCGTTGTTTCCATAATCCTATCTTGTAATTCATCTAATGTGTAGTAATTTCTTAATTCATACAATTCAATTATTATTTTCTGAATATTTGTAAATAAATATTTAGAATTCTCCATTGTAAATGTATCATAGTTGATATCCTTTTCTGTAATTTCATTACAATTACATTTATACCCGCATTCTGTATAGGAACATACTTTGGAAAACATTTTATCATGGACTTCAAAATCAGGAATAGGATGATTACGACTTGTGACTAAATTAACTGGTAATAATTTTTTTTTATTAATTTGATTAATTTGTTGATTCAAATAACAATCCACAGCATTTTCTTTGAGAATATTCTCTACTTGACCAATTACAACCGCTTTTTCTTCCGCTTTACGGTAAGTATATGTATCAATGGATTCAACATCCTTTTCTAAACCGGCAACATGTTGGTACACAGTAACATTTCTTTCTTCCTTCTTCAATTGAGTATGAGAACAATATCTTATACCTCGACCTATAATTTGTTCAACCCGTGATAAATGAAACCATGGATCAAGGAGATGAATCTCGCGAATATTTCTTAGATCAAGACCTTCAGCTGCAACAACAGAACCAATCACAATTTTTATTCTTTCTCCTTGAATATTCTTATCAGAGATTAATTCTTTAATTTCCTCATCATTGTTAGGGGATAAATTCTTATTTCCGGATAAGATAATATATCTAGCATTTTTTGAACCTTTTTTCATAGGATTCCATTCAAAATCAATTGGATCATCCCTCTCATCGTGCCATAGATTCCCCGAATATTTCTCAAAGCCCATAGTTTCTAAAGCCAGTGCTAATGGAATTATTCCTGAAGGGAGGAATTCTGAATAAATAAATATGATACCTTTAGGTTTTTCCTTTTTAAAACCATGGAGTAAGTTATGGATCTTCGATGAAATTGATCCAATATGTTTAAGGTCAAAGATAGGTACAAACCCTTTCGACGTACGGAATTTTTTATGATAGGTATGTACATTTTTCTTATTTTGAACTAACTTAAACAATGCTGAACCCCCATAATTTTTTGAAAAGTTATCCTCTGTAATCTCATCCTCATCTGAAAAGATATCAATGGAAGGAAATACAATATTTGATATCTGAATACCACGTGTTGTTTCGGTAATAGGGATGTTTGATCCATAATTCAATGATTCAATATATTTTTCATAGACTTTTGCCTGATATCCATCTTTTTTCATTTCATTGAAATACATCTTTAAGAATTTAAATTGATAAGTATCTTTCCCATAGTCCCCTCCATAGAGGTCCTTCTTAGGATACTCCTTTATACACAACGGATCACCTTCAGGATACAATCGTATAGGAAATGTTACAGGATTTTCTCCTCGAACATACGAAACATAACCCCGTATTTTTTTTTGTAATAACTGCATACCTTTCTCTGTAAGGTTTTCTTTCTCATCAAAGATTACTTTATTTGAAATGGTGGGTCTTTTGTCATTTTTTAAGAGTAGATTCAGAATCCATTGAATCTCTGTTGCCCGATTGAACATCGGAGTTGCGGACATTACAATTAATCGTAGATTAGTACTATATCGAACAACTTTATCTAAGAAAATAACAGCACTCTTACTAAAATTATCTAAATTTTCATCTCTTAAATTATGAACTTCATCGATAATAAGGACACGGTTTGAAAAATAATTATGAATGACTATCTTTTCAATCTCTTCTGTTGTTTTATTCTTTGTAGTACGCTGTTTTATTTGGATTAATTTTTTAACCTTGTTTGAAAATTGTTGATAACCATAAAATTCATAGTATTCTTTGATTAGTTTTTTAACACGACCACTTGTATTTACTTTCTTATTGATTGTACCTATAATACTTTGAAAACTTTCACCATTGCATTGATTTTCCCCCTTTTCAGGATTATAAACTGTATTCATCCAATTTGCTTGAATATTTTTTGAAACTAAACATATTATTTTTTTATCTTCTTTTTTATATAAATCAATAAATGAATTACTAATTGTAATAGCAGTACATGTTTTTCCTACACCAACCCCATGAAAAATGAGGAGACTTTGATACGGTGTATTCCGATTCATAAAATTCTTTAAGAAGTTTTGATGGTTTCCTAACTCAAAATTTGTTGAAAGACAACGATCTTCAAGATCAATAAGGTTTAATAAACCTTTGCAATGAAAGAATTCTGCTTTTTTAGATATCTCTGTATTAAAATCTTTATCACTATAATCCGGATAGGAATGATAATCTTTTTTTATAGATTGACTTTCTTTTTTGTCTAGATCCTTATCATCAATCACCCTTTCAATCAATTTCATAAATTTTTTAGCATCCTTATTTTTATCAAGAATATAAGATCTATATGTTTCATACCATTTATTATACAACTCTTCATGTGTTCTTCTACCTTTAATCCAATCAATATCTTCTTTATTCATATGCTATACTATACTATAATATTAATAAAAATTAAATTAGAAGGATAAGGTTAAATTTTTTTTTTTTTTTATTTCTTTTTTTAAAAATAAATGGAAAGTGTAACTGGTGATGATTGTTTTCGTATGCTTGATCTTGAACAACCTGTTCTTTTTTACTTTGCGGCTGGTTGGTGTAAACCCTGTCAAGAATCAGGTCCAGTTGTAGATAAATTAATCAAAGATTATGATTCAAATGAAATTAGGTTTTTTAAAGTAGATATGGTGAATGAAGATAATAGAGAATTTATTCAAAAATGTGACGTTTTCAATATCCCTTCTTTTGTTCTCTTTAAAAATAGAGAATATGTGGAACGAATTGTTGGTGCTGATATAGATGGTATTAAAAATTTAATCGAGTACCATGCCCTTGGACGAGGTGTAAATAAGATACTCCATAAGGTAATTGGACAAGAACAAATACAACCACCAGAACCTGAAATCGAAGATTTCTATCCAAATGATACTTTCCAAGGAGAGTATGAAGGTTTTGTATTCAAGAATGGACCAAAAGGTGTTGGATATTATTTAGATGAACCCGCACCCGCACCCGCACCCGCACCCGCCGCCACTAACTATGATAGCAATACAACAGGTGATGGTAAGACAATTGATATCCATATGGTTTATGGAGATTGGTGTGGACACTCAAGGAATGCCCTACCAGCCTTTAAAGAATTAGTCCCAAGGAAAGATATTAAGACTGCTACTGGTGCCCCTGTTTCATTTATCTTAACTGACGATAAGGGTGATGGAATGAAGAGGTTCAGAGAAGGTGATCCACCTGTATTAGGTTTCCCAACATACATGATTGTTAAACCAGATGGGAAAATGCAAGAATTAGAGGGGCATGATAGAAGTAAAGATAGTATTATTGAGGCGGTGAAAGCTATAGGAGGTATTAAAAAGAGTAACTATACTAGTAATACTACCGGGGATGGAAAGACTGTTGATATTCATATGGTCTATGGAGGTTGGTGCGGGCACTCAAGAAATGCCTTACCTGCTTTTGAAGAATTAGTCCCAATGAAAGATGTTACAACTAGCGCTGGATCCCCTGTTTCATTTATCTTAACCGAAGATAAGAGTGATGAAATGAAGAGGTTCAGAGAAGGAGAACCACGCGTAACAGGTTTCCCAACATATATGGTTGTCAAACCGGACGGTACAATGGAAAAATTACAAGGTCATGATAGAAGTAAGGATAGTATTATTTCTGCAGCAAAAGCTCTAACTATTTAATTGTAACATACTTAGAATGTGTATTTAGGAATTGAAATACCTTTTCAATCACTTTTTTTTTGTTTAAATCATAATTACGTATTTTTTGGTAACATTCTTCTTCAGTTAACCACTGAATATTCTTGATTTCTGTATATTGATCTCTATTCCCCATATTCACCTCTAGATTAACTAAAGTATCAATCTCTCCTAGATAATAAATATGTTTGTATCGTACATTATTAATACCTTTGTATTCTTCAACTAAGGGGATAATATTATTAATTAATCGATAGGAACTAAATCCGATATTTGTTTCTTCTTCAAACTCACGAATTGCACAGTCTTTGTTATTTTCATAATTTTTTCTCCGCCCTTTCGGTATTTCCCATTCATTCATTGTATAATTTTCTTTGGTTGTTTCAATTATCGTTTGTAAGGAATAGATCATCTTATCCTTTTTTATATTCCCCGCCTTCAATTGATCAAAAATAACCTTACTTTTTAGATATTCTTTTTGTATTCTTTGATTTACAGTATCAATATGGATCCATAATTTCTTCCATAGAGTATCAAAATCATATTTTAATAAGTTGTCTTTTTCTTCTTCAGTCATCCTCCCAATTAATAATTGAATGTAATCATAATTTAAAGGGTTTTTATATTTACCACGGATAAATTCAATATAGGATAAGGAATCTTTCCTTTCAACCAATACAATACGGTATTGGTTTGTTTCTTTTTCTTTGTTGTATAGGATTATTCCATAACTTAAAATAGGATGACGACAGTTCCTGTAAAGATGTCCATAATTTCCGCAATTATTACAATAATTTTCCATATTGAATTTATGTTTTTTTCTCTTAAATAATATATATAAATAGATATAAATGGAACCAAAAGTATGGGGACCCCCTGCGTGGAGATTCTTACATCTAATTACATTTCAATATCCTGAAAATCCGAGTGATAAAGATAAAAAGAATTACTATATATTTTTTAATTCACTAAAAGATGTATTACCATGTCCAAATTGTCGCGAACATTATTCAAATCACTTTAAAAAACACCCCATTCAATTAGAATCAAGAAAAGAATTCATCGAATGGTTAATTGATATTCACAATGAAGTTAATCTTATGTTAGGTAAGAAAACGTATTCTTATGATGAAGCGTATGAGTTATATGATGATATAAATAGTAGTAATGATAATGATACATATGATAATGGTAGTAATAATATTACGGTTGTATTTTTACTTATTCTTGTTTGCCTTATAGGTTATTACTATTATAAGAATTACTATCGTAAATAATTGATCGTTTCATTTTATTTTTTTTTCTTTTGTATAAATAAATGCCACGTCCTAAAAAATTAGTTGTGAAAAAGTACCTTACCGACAAAGAAGTTTCAGAACTTGAAGGAACGTGGATTGATGAATCTTTTCTAAAGCATCCTGTAATTGAGGAAAATACGGATGTATACTATGAAGACGAAGAGGGTGAAAAACACTTACTCCTTAAATTCAGGAAGAACAAAATCTCGAATGCCCTTCTTCGGACAGGTTGGATATCATACAAAGACCTTGCAAAACCAAGTCGTGGAAGAGGTGCTTCTGCTGGACCAATAGATACAAATAGTCAATACTGGAGTAAAAGGAAACTCACCGATACAAAAAAGTGGAGTACTAGTTATATGATTAAAGATGGAACTGAAAAAAGTCGAATGAAAGTAAATAATCAAGTCGCATCGAATCCTATCGGATTCTATGAAGAATCAAAAAACTTTTGTAAACTTCCTTGTCGTTTAACGCATTTTACAAGAACAAATTATCAAAAATATAATGAAGGATTACCTTTTATTCAAAAAATTAGTGATATGTTCCAAGAATTAATTCCTGATGCCTATGAAAAACAACTTGAACAAGCTGATAAAAAACCCCATTTAAAAATACCTGGTACACCTTTTTCCACAATTACGATTAACCGTAACTTCCGTACCGCCCTACATAGAGATGCGGGTGATTTTAAAGAAGGATTTGGTAACTTAACCGTTATCGAACGAGGAAAATATCATGGTGGATATACTGTTTTACCTCAATTTGGTGTTGCTGTCAATGTAAGGTCAAATGATTTCCTAGCAATGGATGTTCATCAATGGCATGGAAATACACAAATCTATGAAACAGAAGAAGATAAAGCATTCAATGCAACACTAGAACCTTCCTTTAAAGACAACCCTGAAGTAGGGACAGTTGGTATCTATGAAAAATATACGAGATTAACCTTTGTATGTTATCTAAGGGAAAAGATAGTAAATTGTCCAGATGATATACCTGAAGAATTCTTAAAAGAATCGGGTCATAGTAAGATTGTTCTAAAAAAGGAGAAAGTTTAAAATAATTTAAAAATATATTCTCCTTTGTTTATAATACAATGAGTGTTGTTGAACAACCCAATATTTCTTTAGTCACTATTCTCCATGATAATACCGACTTTTACCCTCTTCTCCAATACCATTGGGATACCCTCGAATATCCTCAAGATAAATTAGAATGGATCATTGTGGATGATTCAAAAGAAAATCATAGTGATCAAATACCAATTCATGAGAATATTCTATATTTTCAAGTGAATTCATCCGAGTATCTAGATAAAATAGAATTTCCAAAAGATGATGAAAAAATCACATGGAATTATTTTGATAAAATGGGAACTCTAACAAATGGTTTTAAAAGAGATTATGCTGTTGGTATGACAAGTCATGAATATGTTTTTCATCTTGATATCGATACACTCTATCAACCAAAAGCAATTCAACGAAAGTTGCGTTTTTTAAGAGACAATCGTTTGGAATGTGTGTACTGTAAGTCTATGCTGTGTTATGATATCTATGGAAAGGGACTATATAAAACAGAAAATAAAATCGCTGGTTATGAATCGACTCTTTTTCACACCAAAGAATTTTGGAAAAAAAGTGGATTCAAGTGGGAAGATATTCAATCCGAAGCTGTTTCCTTTTATTATAACAAAGGATCAGAAAGAAAAATGGATAATTATTATGATACGATTAAGTTATTAAGTATTCATAATTTAAACCATTATCAACCTGTAAAAATTACACTCGAAAATATGGATATTCCAATTCCCGAAATCATTCATACAATTCAAGTCAAGAATCATCCACTAAAAAGTGAACTGGATGATTTATTTTATAAAAAAGAAATCAATGTACTATCAATTAACTCTGAAATTATAGATGTGATACAAAGTGAAAATTGGAAAGTAACAAAAATAAGTCATGAAAAGAAAGAAAAAGAAAAAAAACTGATCCAAAGAATTCAAGGTTTGAATCAAACCTTTAATTTATGTATTCTTAATACAAAGTTTCCGATTTGGAATATTTTTTCAAAGATACAATTTCAATGCATTGTAAATGAATCAGAAAAAAATAGGGAACAAATGGATTCTATTCTGAAAAAAAATAATTACTTATCCTTTCATAATTTATATATTCATAAAGAATATTTATTAATCTAAATTTTTTTCTATATTAGTATTAAAATGTCTCAATTGGTTGACGGATTTAGTAGTATGTTAAATGAAAAAATAGTCCAGATTTCATTGGTTGGAGGTATTCTATTCTATATCCTTGCAACGCCAGAAATCTTTGCGTTTATGGAAGATATGCTTAAGAAAGTAGGTGTAATGGTAAATATTGATATTAACCTTACAGGTCACAACCTACTCATCTTCCATTCCGTTGTTTTTGCTTTATTTATGGGTCTTACTGTAAAATATATTCTTGAACCGTTTTTCACAAATAACGGACTATTCAAATAAATCGTTCTTTTAAAATATTTAAAACAAAATAATATATTCATTAATAATAAAATGAATACACTTACAGAGAAAGCAAAACATAATCTAAAACACCTTCTCGAAATGGGTGAAAATGACACTTTTAATAGTGAGAGAGGAAAACTTGTGGAACAAGAAGATTTTATTCAAGTCAATAATACAATCGATCTTGAATATGCTATTTACTTTACATTTCATCACTATATTAGTAGTATTGATACAAACGCATTCTACAATGATAACCTGATACAAAAGTTAGATACTTGTATCGATAATCTATATGATAATAAACAATTCAATGAATTACTAACTAATGATGATGGGTTTCAACAAATCACAGATGATATTGATAATAAATTAACCCATATAAAAGATAGATACTATTACCAGAGTCCTTTTTATCTATTTTTTAAGAAGTATCATAATTTCTATAATTTCTGTAAGAAAATTTTGAATGAAAATAATACACACATTCAAAGGATATTACGTACCACAAATATAGATATTAACCGTGAATATTATGAAGATGAAGACGAAGAAGAAGAAGGGGTAGAAGGAGAAGAAGGAGAAGAAGGAGGGGAAGGAGAAGAAGGAGAAGGAGAAGAAGGAGAAGGAGAAGGAGAAGAAGGAGAAGGAGAAGGAGAAGAAGGAGAAGAAGGAGAAGAAGGAGAAGGAGAAGGAGACGAAGGAGACGAAGAGGAAGATAAGGAAAAATAAGTTATTTAAACGACAGATATTTTATAATAGTATATAGCATGAAACTGAATTTAATTTACTCCGATTCTATGGATGGGATTATGGGTGTTAATAATGATTTATATTGCAAACTTAGATCTGACTTAAAAATGTTTCAAAAGATAACAAGTACTAAGTTTAATAACCATGAAAATATAGTTATTATGGGATACAATACATGGAAGAGCATTGGAAAACCTTTAAGGGAGCGTGTGAATATTGTGATTTCAAAGAATCATCTAGATGAATTCAAAGAGATTGATAACATTGTTTGTTTTCAAACACTTGAAGAATGTTTTCAGTATACAGAGGATATTAATTATGGAAAGATCTTTGTGATTGGGGGGGCATATTTATTCAGTGAGATAATGAAAAATTATTTTGATTCGATTGATATTATTTATCAAACACAGATAATGGATGAAGTCAATCATCACCTTCTTTCATCTTTTGATATAACATATAATAAGATACCTTTGATAAAATATGAAATGGAAAATAAAGTAATGAATGTAAAGTTTACTCGTAAAAAAGAAGAAGGAGAAATCTTTGATTTTCAAAAAAAAGGATACACCCGAAAAGAAATTGATTATTATGAAAATATCTATCAAAAAAGTGAAAATGTAAATCAACAAGAATTCGAATACTTGAAATTATTAAGAGATATTTTAGAAGAAGGTGTTAAAAAAGATTCAAGGAATTCAATTGTATATTCCTCATTTGGTTCAAGGATGAAGTTTGATTTACGTGAAGGATTTCCACTTTTAACTACGAAGAAGATGCCTTGGAAAACTGTCCTGAGGGAGTTATTGTGGTTTATTCAAGGATCAACTAGTAATCAAGTCCTTCAAGATAAGAATGTTCATATATGGGATGCAAATGCATCCAAAGAATTTCTAAAAACAAGAGGGTTGTCATATGAAGAAGGTGATTTAGGACCTATTTATGGTTTTCAGTGGAGGCATTTTGGCGCAACATATGGCGACCATAAAACAGATTATCAAGGACAAGGTATCGATCAACTTCAATGGATCATTCAGGAAATTCAAAGAAATCCCACAAGTCGAAGATTAATTATGAGTTCATGGAATCCGGTTGATTTAGACAAAATGGCATTGCCTCCTTGTCATATTATGATTCAATTCAATATTGAGGATTCCTATATTGATGCACAACTTTATCAAAGGTCTGGAGATATGTTCTTAGGTGTACCATTTAATATATCATCCTATTCATTCTTATTACATATCATAGGTAAGATAACTGGATATACACCAAGATATTTCATACATATTATTGGAGATACTCATATTTATGAGAACCATATTGAACCTGTGAAAGAACAATTATTAAGGATTCCAAGTAAATTTCCCTCATTGGAGATTAATCAATTGAGTTCGATTGATACTATTCAAGAAAGTGATTTTAAAATTGTTAACTATAATTATTATCCGACTATTCGAGCAGAGATGGTCGCATAGAATAAAATATAATAAAAAAAAATATTAGATAATTAAAATGAGCTGTCAATGTGGCGCACCCCCCCTCCCTCAAAAGACTGAAACATCCAATTATGCACCCCTTGATAAAGCATTTGAAGGGGGAATTATTTCCCGAAAGAAGGGACTTACTAATTTAGACAAATTACTAATTATAGTCATTATTTTTGCCATCTATAAAATATATAAATAGAAATAATCTATTTTTTATGCTTTTTCATCATTATCTTCAATACCCTCTAAGAAGGAAACTTCTTCAGGTTCAGGTTCAGGTTCCGTAACATTGATAATTACTTCGACTTTTACGTCTTTATCTTCCTTTACTTCTTCAACTTCTTCCTTTACTTCTTCCTTTACTTCTTCCTTTACTTCTTCCTTTACTTCTTCCTTTACTTCTTCCTTTA
>MDSY01073805.1_pt1 | contig 20804 bp, 15 predicted proteins | sample 811131 | NCBI WGS metagenome assembly MDSY01 (sample SAMN05326643, study PRJNA326480) | marine metagenome | isolation source: seawater | place: Atlantic Ocean: South West | collected 2010 | reverse complement strand
TATAGGCAGGGTCGTTAAATTCAAGATAATAGTCCTCAGAATCATCCCAGCTTTTTACTCGGATATTTGTAAGACCTTCTTTTCTCTCCTCAATGACAAGAAAGTCTTCGAAAATTTCAGTTCCTTCAAACAGAACATCGTCGCGGTGCGGAATCACATCTACCCAGTTTTCGCGAGAAGGCGTTTCGATGGATGTTCTTACCAGCTTGAAATTCTTTGCATCAGCGTTTGTTTGGATGTAGAAATGGTCTCCGTAATGACTGACACCATATTCGTGATTGTCTTGGCGAGCCTGAATTACGGTCCACTCTGAGTTGGGCTTATCGGCATCGATATATCGTGTTTCACTGCTCAGCGTTGAGCTCGAACCGATCATAATAAAACGCTCACTTTTTGTTTTCCCGACCCCAATATTAAAGGTGTCGTCTGTCTCTTCGTAGACGACTACGTCTTCACTTGAATCCGTTCCCAAGATGTGCTTCAGGATGCGGTAGCTGCGAAGTGTTACTGGATCTTTCTTCGTGTAAAATAGAGTTTTGTTGTCATTCGCCCAAACAGCCCCTCCCGTTGTTTCTGGGATTTCGTCATCAAAAACAACACCTGTTGTAAGGTCCTTAAAGCGCAAGGTGTATTGTCTGCGACTTACTGTGTCTATGCCATAGACGATGATGTTGTTGTTCGGGCTTACGCTCGATCCCCCGATTGCAAAATAACTGTGGCCTTCTGCCATTTGTGGGCCATCGAGAAGGATTTCTTCAGGATTATCTAGACTGTCTTTCTTCCGGCAACTGAATGCGTATTCTTTTCCTTCTTCGTAACGAGAATAGTACCAGTAACCACGATAAAAAACCGGGACACTCTCATCGTCTTTAACGATTCTCCCGACAATTTCATCGAAAAGATCGCTTTGGAATCCTTTCGTGGGTGCAAGCGCAGACTCTTTGTAGTCATTTTCTGCATTTAGGTAATCGATGACGTCCTGGGTTTGGTCATCAGGCGTCTTCGCTTCCTTTTGGTCGTCACTCAAACGCATCCAGAAATAATCGTCATTTAATGCAATGTCATGGACGTCCGTTACGTGAGGAATCACCTTAGCATCGGGAGCTATGACATCTTGTTTTGCAAGGAGCTGTTCGCTAGTAATGAAATTCTTTGAAGAGTCAGCCATAGGGTTGTTTTGATTGTCAGACTGATTAGAACACGAGAAAAGTGCCAACACAGAGACAATATAAATTCGATTTAACATGTGGCGAAGATACTCTCAGTCCACGGACCAACCATCACCTAACAGTGACTCTATTTTTTTCAAATCACCTGGTGTGTCAACCGATGGTGTGCGGTGATTTGTCGTGCCCACATCGATTCTCCATCCATGCGCTAGCCACCGAAGCTGTTCGAGGCTTTCTCTCTCTTCTAATTTCGTGGGGTGTAATTCTACGAGGGCCTCCAGAGCGCTTGTGGTAAAGGCGTACAATCCCACATGTTGCAACCAAGGACCTTCTGAGTGGGGGATAGGGCTGCGACTGAAATACAGCGCTCTGCCATTCAAATTCCGAACGACCTTCACTCGATTTACATCCTCTCTGCCAGGATCTGAAGGTTGCATTGGAATCGCAAGTGTGGCGATGGATGCTCCAGGTTTTCGGATCAAATGGACCAGTTCTTTGAGTTGTTCAGGGTGCACAAAAGGCTCATCACCTTGGACATTAAGAATGGCATCTGGTTTGGGGTCAAGGTGTGCAATCACAGCCTGACATCTAAAGGTGCCGTTTGGACAATCGACAGGTGTCATGATCACTTCTCCACCGAATTTTTTAACGGCCGCTTCAATTCTCTGATCGTCTGTCGCAACCACAACCCTGTCAACGACTTTCGCTCCCTCTACTCTTCTAACCACACGCTCAATCATCGTCACTCCACCCACAAGGGCAAGTGGTTTTCCCGGAAATCTGGTTGAACCGTATCGAGCGGGAATTATAGCTACAATATTCATCATTCAATTTCGTAAGTGTACACGATGTTCACCAATCGAGGGGATTCAATGGCCAAAGGCCTAATACTATACTCCTCGTTCAGAAGATTGCTTACGACCATAGAAAGTCGAGAATGATCACTCAGATTAAAGCCTACCCTAAGATCTATAATCCATGGAAGCGCAGGGTGTTCGTCAAGCCAGTCAGCAAGTCCCCAGGGAGCAACTCCAAGGCCATCTGGATTAGATTCTGAAGCATTATCTAAATAGACAAAGATTCTGTCAAAGTTCTGTAACGCACTTTGGTATCGCGCGCTCACCCCTACAAAACCTTTAGGATGCGTCCATTGCGCATCGAAACGCACCAGATGTTGTGAACGGTACTTGAGGATGTGTCCGGTTGTATCATAACTTGATCCAAGATAAGTTGTTGTGAGTCCGTCACCATAATTGTAATCTGGCGTTAGGCTTATCGGATTGGTGAATGTATATCCAGTTAAAACATCTAATGAATGCTGGTCATTGGAACCCCATTTGGCTTGTCCCATAAGCGAAACTTCCATGCCTCTCACCTGACTTTCACCTGTGTTAAGACTGCCAAATCCAAGACCATCTAACTGGTCCTGTGGGTTCTCCCCAATCGGCGCCCAACGTTGGAATGTGAATTCAATGAAATCGGTATATCTCTGCTGGAAAACGGCGACATCTAAATATCCTAAAAACCCACCCAATTTAATGCCTTGCTTCACTGCGAGCTCTATACTTGTAGAAGACTCAGGTTTAAGATTCTGATTGGGATAAATCTGTAAAACACCCAACCCAGTCCTTATGTATTTCTCAGCGATTGTTGGGAATCTAAATCCCTGCCCGAAGCTACTTCGTATGTAAGTTTCTTCTGCAACTTGGTAGTTTGCACCTGCTCGAAATACGGGCTTGCCTTCAGAATCATCATTGATCGAAAAATGTTCGTATCTCATTCCGGCAGATAAATTGATTTGCTCGTTTATGGGTTGGTCCAGTTGAAGATACCCTGCGACATTTCTTGCGGTGTTGATTCCATCTTCACGTCCTCCAGTGTAAAGCTGGGCTTCACCGATGGTATACTGATGGACGATCCCACCTGTAAGGGCCATTTTTTCCATCCCCCAAGCCCCTAGTTTTTGGGTTTGTAGCTCAGAGTAAAAAACATCGCTATTGTTTCCTTGGCCATTGCTGTTGTCGTTGACAAGATGCTGCCATCGATTCCTGAAACTGGTTCTTACCCCAGAAGGACTTAAATATTCGACAAAGGGATCTACGGTCCCAATGAGCTGCTTGGTTCTGGTAGTAGCTCCAGCATAGCTGCTGTAAAGTCCAGTTGCTGAATTTTCCCAAATCAATGTATTTAATGATTTGCCCTTCTGCCAATTTGTACTCACTCCGTATGTAAGTCCTGGGATTGAACTGTCACGCCTGCGTAAATTAACATTAAATCTCGCCTGTGAGTTCGCCCCAAATCGATCGACTGAAAAGGGGTTGTATCCCGCTGTATTTGTATCTATAGGCATCTCTAATGAGTCAAGCACAATTGTAGGCCCCTTGTATCCGTCGTCTCCAAGTAAGTTACCTCCGATCACAATATCCCATCCGCCCAATTGTCTGCTGTGGAGAAAACGGACGTTCGTCTGTTGAAGTGGGGTGTCCCAGTACACAGATGATGTCGATCTCGGATCAGAGTAGACACCATGCTGAACAGACACTCGCGTCAATGGCCTTGCGTCTGGGAATCGTGTTCGAATATTAATCACCCCACTTAACGCAGCGCTTCCGTATAAGACAGAGCTTGCACCTTTAATCACCTCAATTTGGTCTAGGTTTTCAAGGGGCAGGAAACTCCATGAAGGGCGCCCAGCATCTCCACTCAAAACAGGCAGATCGTCCACCATAACCATGACGCGTGACCCCGCACCATAGCTGAATCCACTCCCAGAACGAATCTGTGGCTCACCATCCACCATGCTTACCCCAGGGACTTGCTCCAGCGCCGACTCCAGTGAGGTGGTTGCTTTACTTTCTACGAGCGCAGGTTGTAAAATCTCTAAAGAAACTGTCACTTCGGCCACGCTTTGTTCAAAACGTCCCGCAGAAACAACCGCCATATCTAAAACACGCGCTTCCGTCTCTAAAACCACATCCCAAACCACATTCTGACCTTCATTTAGTGAGAAACTTTTGCTTTGTGTGGCCATCCCTATAAAAGAACACGAGAGGGTATGTGTGCCTGGTGACAGTGTGAGAATGTACTTCCCATCAAACCCACTGGCGACGGCATTCGTTCCACTGGTGATATACGATCCAGGGACCGTCTCTCCAGCGGTGTTGGAGATAAGCCCAGAAACTGTTTGGGCCTGAAGCCCTATTGCTGTTGACATGAAAGCCAAACAAATGATGATAACGCGCTTTTGCATATGTCGAAGTAAATACATTCAAGGGGAAATCTCACAAACGTTGATAAATTCTTATATCGCACTTGTCAATTGCGACAATAATATGGCGATTGATTCGCAGAGATTTACCGTATGAAACCTCATGTACACTTTCTTCTGGCCTTAACATTGGTTGAGAATTTGGGCCCGATTGGACTGATGAAGTTATTAAAAATTCACGGCTCTCCAAAAACAGCATTTGAATCAATACCTCGAAACACGAGGCAAGCATTGTACCTGAGAGCGGAAAAGATAAATCAACACGTAACCGCATTGGGGGCGAGAGTTGTTTCATGCCACTGCAAGGAGTATCCATACAATCTCCGCAATATTTGTGATGCGCCAGGTGTGATATACGTGAAAGGAACGATCCCCCAAGAAATTGACAAAGCCATCGCGGTGGTGGGGACCCGAAAATGTAGCAATGAAGGCAAAAGATTTGCAGAAATGGCCGTCGATCAAATGGCCAAGAACGGTTTCCCACTGGTTAGTGGTATGGCTCTTGGGATTGACACATCTGCTCATAAAGCAGCTGTATTATACGGGTTGAAATCAGTGGCTGTCTTTGCGCACGGATTAGATCGGGTTCATCCAAAAAGCAACATTAGGTTGGCGCAAGAAATTCTTGACAAGGGGGGAGCCTGGATTTCTGAACACCCTCCAGGAACGAATGTTCTGAAATGGATGTTTGCGGCCAGAAATAGAATCCTAGTGGGTCTTTGTGTTGGCACAGTTTTGGCTGAAAGTCCAGCTTCTGGGGGGTCTATGATATCTCTTAAGCTCGCCCTTGAATACGGAAGGGCAACGTATGCTTTTCAACCGCCGAATGCATATATGAAACGCTGGGATGGGAACAGACACGTCATCGCAGATAACCAAGGCTTTGCAATTAAAACAATGACACAATGGATGAAAAAATTACATCACGAAGTACCCGCTATGAAAAGGAACAAACAGGACATTAATGACGTGAAAAAGGCGGCGAAAGCGACCATGGATTCTGCGCTAGAATTCATCCCAGATCCATGCAAATCTGTATATAAAGCGGTGAGCTTGAACACAATTTCTGCATTTGAATTAAGTAAAAAACTTAAAACAAACATTAAAACCATTCGAACCCGACTTTTTATTCTGGAGACGCTTCAGATGGTGGAACGTCTTCCGGGAGATTGCTACTCTCGTCTTTAGACTTGAAAAGAAGGTCTTGTCCTTTATTTATTTCAACAGGTTCGATCCCTGTTCCTTTTTGCATTAATGAGACAGTCATAATCACGCATGTTACAAGAATAACAACGAGTAGGATGCCACCATTGAACGACGTGTCGACAAGTTCAGTGTAGTTTGAGCTAATTTGGAAAAACAGAAGAATGGTGATGAGTCCCCGTGGAGCGATATATAACAAAGAAAATGGATCTTCAGGTCTGAATAATCGGAGAAAAACAAATCGTGTCACATAAAGGATGACGGAGATGGTTAAACCGTAAAATAAAACTTCAAGATCTGTAAGAGAGGCAAGAACGACAGTTGCACCGAACAGGACGAAGAAAAAAGTTCGGATTACAAATGCACTTTCAAGCGTAAGCAAGTGAAAGTCATGACGTAAACCCGCCATTTTCTCATCATTAAGGAGCCCTCCTAACCAACTCTGCCCTTCTTTATTCTTGAAGATATTGGCGAAGAAGATTTTGTGATTGTTGAGCATAAGCCCAAAAATAAGAATAAGAATCAATGGACTTAAGTGCAGCATCTTTTGGATGGAATAGATTAAAATGAGCACAGCAATAGAAAGGAACAGCTTGACAGAACTAGTGATCTTTTGGAGTATGTAAACCAAAAGGTAACTCACAGCAACAGAGATGACCAGAGATGCCCCAAGGTTTACCCCGATTGATTTAAGGACCTCCCCAGCGCCAAGGGCTTCCTGATTTCCTAAAACCAAATAAAAAGCCATGATCCCCCAGATATCAGAGAAGGTGCTTTCGTAGACCATGAACTCTTTTCTCTCCAACGAAAGCCCACCTACAGATGGGATAATAATAGCGCTGCTCATGATGGACAATGGGATCGCATAAACAACAGCGGTGAACCACTCCAAACCAAGTGAGTAAAACAACAAGGCGGCAATCCCGAGGGTACTTGCGCCCAAAGTAAAAAGAGCCAGAGAGGCGCTCTTCATGATGAGCGGTAGTTTTTCCTTAGACAATTCTAAATCGAGAGCAGCTTCAAGAAGAATGAAAATAAGCCCGACAGTGCCAAGTAATTCCAGTGCGAGGGATTCATATGGAATCTCTTCCATCCCCAAAGCAGACAACCCCTGGCGTATAAGCACCCCCATGGCTATCAGCACCAAAACAGAGGGGATGTTTGTTCTTTTTGCGAGAAGATTGGCAAAATAAGACAGGATAATAATCATGCTCCCGCCGATAACCAACGAAAATGCGCCTATATCATCAAGTGAGAAAAATTCCAGTACAGAGTTGAGCATAGGCACAAGATATAACTTTCACTATTAAAAGTTATGCGTGGTTAATTAAAACCTCCTGTGAAAAGCCTCCAGAAATCGTTGCCTAATGCAAAGACCATAAGCCCAAGCAACAGGGTGATTCCGATCACTTGTGCAACCTCCATGACCTTCTCGGGGGCAGGCTTCCTCGCAACCATTTCATACAACAGGAATACAACATGCCCCCCATCGAGCGCAGGAATAGGTAGCAGATTCATGAAGGCCAAGATGAGCGATAAAAAAGCAGTGTTTCGCCAGAATACGAGCCAGTTCCATTCACCATCGAAAATGCTTCCAAAGGTGATCAATGAGCCGACTTGTGATGCGCCAGCTTTGGATGCGAGAAAGCGCAGAGAAAGCGCATAATCCTGTAAAGTTGTACCGGCAAGGAAGAATCCACTGACAAACGCTTCGCCTAACGAATAAGATATTTCTTCTTGGACAAAAAGATCGGTAAAAGAAGATGGTGTTGCAAAGACAAAGCCGAGATGACCTGCGGTATCAGTCATTGCAGGGAGTGTCAGGTTTACGCCTTCACGATCGACATATAACAGAATCGGGGAATTGGGCCTGCTCTCTAATGCGTTGACGGTCATCAATTGACTTCCCGTCTTGACTTCATCTACAGCCATGATCATATCGCCAGGCAGTAGACCTGCCGAAGCTGCGCGAGAGTTGGGGATAATACTGTCCACCCTTGATGGAACTTGAAGAGAAAATGGTCGGCGGATGCCCTGGTCGACAAGGATTTGACCTAACTCTGTGTCAAACGCAAGGTCTACTTCATTTCCATTACGAATAACCGTTGCCTCAGTAACCGATTCAAAAAACGGCGTACGTCGAAGATCTTGGAATGTTTCTAGCGCAACACCATTAAACGAAACGACATTGTCCCCGTTCTGAAATCCATAAGTTTCCAGTCGGGAATCGACGTTCACAGCGTACTTATTGGGGAGCACGGTCTCGCCCCAAACAAGCAATACCATACTGTAAATCACGAATCCAACAATTAAATTCATGATGATTCCACCAAGCATGATGATCAGTCTTTGCCATGCTGGCTTAGAACGAAACTCCCATGGTTTTGGTGGCAGTTTCATCTGCTCCTTGTCCATGCTCTCGTCGATCATACCACTTATCTTCACATAGCCTCCCAGGGGAAGCCAGCCGATACCCCACTCGGTTTCGCCTATTTGCTTTTTAAAAAGCGAGAATCCAGGATTCATAAACAAGTAAAACTTCTCTACGCGCGTCTTGAAATAGCGGGCTGCGAGATAGTGACCTAGTTCGTGAAGAACGACCAGGATGGAGAGGCTTAGGAGGAGTTGTAGTCCTTTAATCAATGCAATCATGGCGGCAAAGATAGCTTTCCACGTTTCGATGCTGACAAAGGATGTGAATTTGTGAAATAATCACCTCCGTTGTGTGCATATTGCAGACCTATGAGTGAGCAATCAAAACCCAGAAAAACACTTTGGAAAGTGTTGTTGTTTTTAGCAGGATTAAGCCCTCTTATAGGCATAGGGGCACTTGTACTGGTTGCCCTAACGGGTGACCTTCCAAATACAGAAACCCTTGCAAACCCTAGGACTTTTCTTGCAACGAAGATCTACACAATGGACGGGAAAGTCCTTGGGAGTTATTATCAAGAAAACCGCTCAGAGGCCAGGTATGAAGATTTGCCCAGCCATCTTAAAAAAGCACTTATTTCTACAGAAGATGTGAGATACTTCAATCATGCTGGGGTCGATTTCTATGGATTAGGTCGTGCAATCGCTTTTTTAGGCAAACGTGGAGGAGGGTCTACGATCACGCAGCAACTTGCAAAATTACTTTTTACAGAAGAGTACGAGTCAACGACCTTTTTTGAGAGAGCCCTGCTTCAAAAACCCAAAGAGTGGATTATTGCCTCACGACTCGAGCATCACTATACCAAGGGTGAAATCATGACGATGTATTTGAATCGGTATGATTTTTTAAACCAAGCCGTGGGAATTCGAAGTGCATCTAACATTTATTTTAACAAGGAGGTGGATGATTTGAAGGTTGAGGAGTGTGCAATGCTTGTGGGAATGTTAAAGAACAGTGCCCTTTTCAACCCATTACGCAGGATGGAAATGGTGACTACGCGTAGGAATGTTGTCCTCAACCAGATGCAGAAATACGGTTATCTCGAAGCGAGCGTATCAGACTCCCTCAAGGCTTTGCCCATTACATTGAGCTATCAGAAAGTAAGTCACGACGAAGGTGCTGCTCCGTATTTTCGCGAGAGATTACGTGCCAAGTTAACGCGGGTTTTTTCTGAGAAAAACAGAGACGGGAGTTACGTGATCTGTCAAGCTGATGGCTCCCCATATAATATCTATCGTGACGGACTTCAGGTTCACACCACTGTAGATAGCCGTCTCCAGACGTATGCAGAAAATGCCGTTAGCACACATCTTGGGCAAGAGTTACAAGCTTCTTTTGAGAAAGACCTTAAAAACAGAGAAAAGTCAACTTATCCATTTTATGACGGCATAAAACCTTCGGTCAAGAAGACGATTTTGGGCATTGCTACAAGAGATTCTGACAGATATAAAAAAGCAAATGGGCAGCTTTGTCCAGGATGCAACAGGCCCGCTTTTTATATTAAAGATTACCTTTTTGAAAACGGTGATAAAGGCTATAAATGTGAGCCTGATAAAAAAGGATGCGGTCATACTTGGATGGGCCTGAGTAAGGATGCGTTCGATAAATCCATGCATAAACCCGTAAAAATGAAAGTTTTTAGTCACTCGGGCCCAATAGATACAGTACTCACGCCGATGGACAGTATTATTCATCGCAAAAAGACTTTACACGCGGGACTACTTTCATTAGAACCTTCCTCAGGTCACATTAAAGCTTGGGTAGGTGGCATCGACTATAGGTTTTTCCAATATGACAATGTGGATTTAAGTAAACGACAAGTGGGGTCAACCTTTAAACCATTTGTTTATGCCACAGCCTTGAGAATGGGGATGAACTCCTGTGATGAATTGCCAAATCACGTCACATGCATTGATCTTCCTGAGGGATATGACCCCCCGAGATGGTGTCCCGAAAATTCATCTATGAAATATGGTGAAATCGTGACTTTAGAATATGCATTGGCGAATTCTATGAACACAATCACCGCCAAGCTCATCAAGGATTTGGGGACTGACCGAGTCATCAAGTTGGCACATGCTTTAGGGATAAAAAATGACATTCCCAATGTGCCGTCAATCGCACTTGGTGTTGCAGAGCTCAATTTAAAGGAGATGGTAGCCGCCAATTCTTCCCTTGTAAATGGGGGTGTTTATATTGAACCGACATTCTTAATCAGGGTAGAGGACAGATACGGCAACACCATTTATGAACCCAATCAAGAGATGAGGCAGGGGCTAGATGAGCTTACATCTTATAAAGTCATCAGAATGATGCAAGGTGTTGTGGACGGGTCATGGAACGAAGAACAACAGAAACGTATGGGTACGGGCATTAGACTGCGTTACGATTCAGACAAAAGAGATTACGACGGAATTAAATTTCCAATGGCAGGGAAAACAGGCACAACGCAAAACAATACGGATGGATGGTTTATGGGGCTTACCCCTGACTTGGTTACCGGGGTTTGGGTAGGCGCGCAAGACCCTACGGTCAGGTTTTCTTCAACCCGCTATGGACAAGGAGCAAATACAGCGCTCCCCATCTATGGGTTCTTTATGAAAGACACATACGCCGATGAAGGGGTGGCACTTTCAAGGGAAGAGTTTACAAGGCCTGAATCGCTTGGCGCAGACACTTTAGATTGCAAGGAGCAAGCATCTATAAAAGGACATACCTTCGACTCTGATGGATTCGACGATTCAGACCTATTTAACTAATACTCGAAAAGAAATAGAATGGCGATTTCAAAAGAAATAAATGGTGTAGAAGAAGCATGTAAAGATGTAAAAGATGGCATGACGTTCATGCTAGGTGGGTTTGGTCTTTGTGGCATTCCAGAAAACTGTATCGAAGAATTGGTCAGATTAGGTGTCAAGGATGTGACATGTATCTCAAACAATGCAGGAGTAGATAATTTCGGTTTGGGGAAACTTTTGAAGAAGTCTCAGATCCGCAAAATGATTTCGTCTTATGTGGGCGAGAATGAGGAGTTTGAGCGCCAAATGTTGTCGGGGGAACTCGAAGTAGACCTCATCCCTCAAGGCTCACTTGCCGAACGATGCCGAGCTGGCGGGGCTGGAATCCCAGCGTTTTATACCCCTGCAGGATATGGTACTGAAGTTGCAGAAGGGAAGGAGGTCCGTGAATTTAATGGAAAGCCACATGTTTTAGAGTCTGCGTTAACGGCAGATTTTGCTTTTGTGAAAGCTTGGAAGGGGGATGCTTCTGGAAACTTAATTTACAAGGCCACCTCAAGAAACTTTAATCCCATGATGGCGATGGCAGGGAAAATAACCGTTGCCGAAGTGGAGGAACTGGTGCCTTTGGGGTCTCTAGACCCAAATGAAATTCATACACCGGGAATTTTTGTCCAAAGGATTTTCCAGGGAAAGGCTTATGAAAAGAGAATTGAGCAACGGACGGTGAGCCAAAACAAATAACATGCTTGATAAAAACGGAATTGCAAGAAGGATTGCACAGGAAGTACAAAACGGTCAATACGTGAACTTAGGAATAGGAATACCGACGCTTGTCGCAAACCATATTCCCGAAGGACTGGATGTAGAATTTCAGTCTGAAAATGGCATACTGGGTATGGGTCCTTTTCCCATCGAAGGGACTGAAGACGCAGACCTTATTAATGCAGGCAAGCAAACGATCACGGCGCTTCCCGGGGCGGTGTTTTTTGACAGTGCGACTTCATTTGCAATGATACGAGGTCAACATGTGCAACTCACCGTTTTAGGGGCGATGGAGGTAAGTGCCAATGGAGATATTGCCAACTGGAAAATCCCAGGTAAAATGGTCAAGGGCATGGGTGGAGCAATGGATCTTGTAGCGAGTGCAGAGAATATCGTTGTGGCGATGATGCACACAAATCGCGCAGGAGAATCGAAACTGCTTTCCACATGTTCACTTCCTCTGACAGGAGTGGGGTGTGTCAAGCGTGTGGTGACAAATTTGGCTGTTATGGATATTAAAGATGGCGCTTTTCACCTTGTCGAACGTGCGCCCGGTGTGACAGTAGAAGAAATCGTGAACGCGACTGACGGCGCGTTAATCTTGCCGGATTTGGTTCCAGAAATGTCTCTCTGATCTGTGAAATAAATCAGGCATGCATAACGACCGCGACAGATTTACAGTCCCCATCTATGGGTGGAGAGAATTTGGTCAACTTGAGTTCGATCGAGCTCGCAAGGACCAGTTTTTGTTTAAGTGATTCGAGGATTCTCCTGCCCACGTGCTCAATTAATTTTGATGGTGTTTTCATTTCATCAGCCACGATGCGGTGGACACTGCAATAATCGATCGTATCTAGCAAGTTGTCAGACACGCTACTTAAGCTCATATTCACGCCCAATCGCACATCGACCCGATACTCCCCTCCAATCTTTGTCTCCTCGGCCATACATCCATGGTAAGAATGAAAACGCAGCCCATTTACTTCAATAAATTCTGTCTTTTCGGCACTCATTCTGCTTTTATTTTCTCTATTTCGGCCACGCCATTTGTGAGCCTTTCAAGCGTTTTTTCAAGTCCAAGGTATTCCGCAAAATCAAACATAGATGGTCCACCGCCAGATGCTGTCAGCGCAAGCCGAAAGGGCAATAAGACTTGTCCAAATCCAAGTTCTTTTTCTTCAAGATGTCTTTTGAAACGCGCTTCAATTTCTGTCGCGTTAAAGGGAGATACAGTTTCAAGCATTTCCTTGAGATCAACCATATATGATGCGGTTTCTGGTTTCCACTTCTTGCGAACCATTTTCGTGTTGTAGTCTTCTGTAGAAGGAGCTTTGAAAATCCACCTGGCCTCGAAAATGTCCTTCAAGAAGGAAATGCGATCAAGCATCATCTTCAGAATCTCTTCTGCATCTTTTGTGCCAAGCACCATGCCTCTGTCCAAAGCGAGCTTAACAAATGGTTCAGCAAGTTCGGCGGGAGACTCTTGTCGGAGGTACTGCTCGTTATACCATCTTGCTTTATCTGGACTGAAACGAGCGCCCGATTTCACGACTCTTTCTAGAGAGAATATTTTTGCGGCCTCTTCGATTGAAAACATTTCACGCGCGTCACCAGGATTCCACCCAAGCATTAGAATCATATTTAGGAATGCTTTTGGATCGTATCCTTGTTCGCGATAACCACTGGAGATATTTCCATTTTTCGGGTCCTTCCAATCGATCGGAAATACCGGAAACCCTCCAGCGTCGCCATCTCGCTTGCTGAGTTTTCCGTTTCCCTCAGGCTTTAAGATGAGTGGAAGGTGCGCAAATTTCGGAACCTCCCACCCGAACGCTTTGTAAAGCATCACGTGAAGTGGCGCGCTGGGGAGCCACTCTTCCCCTCGGATCACATGGCTTATGTCCATCTTGTGATCGTCTACAATGTTTGCCAAATGATAGGTGGGCAGTCCATCAGATTTTACAAGAACTTTGTCATCCACAACCCGACTAGAAACACATATTTTTCCTCTTATTTCATCGCTAAACACGATGTCTTCAGCGATATCTGGCGTCTTAAAACGCACGATATATGGCGTTTCGGCTTCGATTAGTTTTTCAACCTCCTCGTGATCTAGAGACAAACTGTTTCTGCATTGGTTTCTTGTCAAAGCGTCGTATTGAAAGACATTCTTTTCAGACTCCGCTTTTTTTCTCAGCGCATCAAGTTCGTCAGGAGTGTCGAAAGCCATGTATGCATACCCAGAGACGAGAAGAAGCTTTACGGCTTCACTGTAGAAGTCATTTCGTTCACTTTGACGGTAAGGTCCGAACTCACCGCCAGCGACAACACCTTCGTCAATATCAAGCCCACACCACTTTAATGCCTCACGGACGTAATCTTCCGCTCCTTCGACATAACGGGTTTGATCTGTATCCTCTATTCTTAGAATAAACACCCCCCCATGTGTGCGCGCAAACAGATAATTGTATAGCGCAGTCCTCACACCTCCCATGTGAAGCGGTCCAGTAGGACTCGGCGCAAATCGTACACGTACTTTTTTTGTGTTCATAGCGGGATATTAATACCAGATTGCGAATGTAATTCCCTTTTTTCGAAACAACCATCAACTATAGAGCTTCATATATAAACTCACTCAAAAAGGCATGATAAAAGGAAGGAAGTTTGTGACAGTTAAAACAAAATACAATGAATGCATTACGTAACAAAGTCCAATTAATTGGCCGGCTAGGGCAAGACCCTAAGACCATCAACTTCGATGATGGGAAATCAAAAGTTAACTTTTCGATAGCGACAAATGAATCATATCGCAACGGCGAAGGCGATAAAATAGAGAAAACCCAATGGCACGATGTTGTTGCGTGGGGGTCTCTTGGGGAGATTATGAGTCAATATTTAAAAAAGGGAGCTGAGATTGCCATAGAAGGCCGACTCATGTATCGAACTTATGATGATAGCGAGGGGAAAACACGGTATATCACCGAAGTGGTGGCCAGTGATCTTCTCATGTTGGATAAGAAACCCGAAGAAGCATGATCGGACAGGAGGGCCTATGCAGGTGGGCCCTCCTTTTTTTTGCAACTTAAATATGTGTTAATTCGTAGGTTACGAGGGTTCCTCCGCGTATCTTTATGGGCGATTATACGAACGAACATGAGTAAAAAAGGAATCCTAAGAAGTTCTCTTTCAAGGAAGTACATAATGGCGCTTACCGGCCTCTTCCTCTGTCTTTTTTTAGTTGGACACCTTTTGGGCAACTTACAGTTGTTCGTTGGAGGTGAAGAAGGTCGAGTAGCCTTCAACAACTACGCACAATTTATGACGACGAACCCACTTGTTAAGGTGCTATCGTATCTCACATATGCGGGGGTTCTTTTTCATATTGTTGACGGTTTCGTACTGACAATTCAGAACCGCAAGGCACGCCCCGTGAAATACGTGGTGGAAAAGGGAAATTTAAATTCAAGCTGGGCAAGTAGAAATATGGCAGTTTTAGGGACGATTCTTTTGGTCTTTCTTGTGTCGCACATGCAAAGCTTTTGGTATGTTATGCATTTCGGAGAGATTGAAATTATTGATGGCGTAAAGGATCTTCACTCGGTCACAATGGACTTCTTTAATCCAGCCATTAACAACCTCGCAGCTGTGATGACAGGATTGTATGTTTTTGCAATGCTCTCTATGTCTTTCCATTTAAATCATGGTTTTCAAAGCGCCTTCCAAACGATGGGGGTCAACCATCCGAAATACACGCCCGTAATCAACTTTGTAGGGAAAGCGTTTAGCATACTCATCCCTGCTGGTTTTGCCTCTCTTCCTATTTACCTCTTTATTATCCAGTCGTAAACAATGTTAGATTCTAGAATTCCAGAAGGACCGCTTGCAGAAAAGTGGAACACGCATAAGGATAACATCCGTCTTGTCAACCCTGCAAATAAAAGGGACATAGATATTATCGTTGTAGGCACAGGTTTGGCAGGTTCCTCAGCTGCAGCTTCTCTCGCTGAACTGGGCTACAACGTCAAGTCACTGTGTTTCCAAGATTCTCCTCGCCGAGCTCACTCTATTGCTGCCCAAGGTGGAATCAATGCGTCAAAAAACTACCAAAATGATGGGGATTCAGTTTATCGTTTGTTTTACGATACAGTAAAAGGTGGGGATTATCGATCTAGAGAGGCCAATGTGCACAGACTCGCTGAGGTGAGTAGCAATATTATCGATCAATGTGTTGCTCAAGGCGTTCCTTTTGCCCGTGAATATGGCGGATTACTTGACAACCGATCTTTTGGTGGCGTTCAAGTTTCACGTACTTTTTATGCAAAAGGGCAAACCGGTCAGCAACTTTTATTGGGAGCATATTCAGCCCTCTCTAGACAGATTTCCAAAGGAAAAGTAGAAATGCTTAACCGACATGAGATGATGGAGGTTGTCAAGGTTGATGGGAAAGCCAGAGGGATTATCGCACGAAACCTTGTAACAGGAGAGATTGAAAGGCACAGCGCCCACGCCGTGGTCCTCTGTACAGGAGGCTATGGAAACGCGTTTTATCTGAGTACGAACGCGATGGGATCAAACGTTTCGGCAGCTTGGAAAGCCCATAAGCAGGGGTCGTTTTTTGCAAACCCATGCTTTACTCAAATACACCCAACCTGTATTCCTGTGAGTGGACATTATCAGTCAAAACTCACTTTGATGTCTGAATCACTCAGGAACGACGGAAGGATTTGGGTGCCTAAATCCAAAGATGATGTTGAAGCGATACTCAACGGATCAAAGCTTCCGACAGACCTGAAAGAAGAAGAAAGAGACTACTATCTTGAGCGTAGATACCCTGCTTTTGGAAACTTGGTCCCTAGAGATGTTGCCTCAAGAGCGGCAAAAGAGAGATGTGATGCGGGATTTGGAGTCAATAAAACAGGACATGCCGTTTATCTTGATTTTGCCAGTGCCTTTGTTCGCTATGGTAAAACAGAAGCACTTACAAGAGGCATACAAAACCCGTCGGACGAAACGATTGTCGAGCTGGGCCGCGAAGTGATCAAGTCGAAGTATGGGAATCTCTTTGATATGTACAAGCAGATTACGGACGACAATCCATATGAGACGCCCATGATGATTTACCCTGCGGTTCATTATACCATGGGCGGGCTTTGGGTCGATTATAATTTAATGACAACTGTGCCTGGGCTGTTCGCCGCAGGAGAAGCAAACTTTTCAGATCACGGGGCAAATCGTCTTGGAGCTTCGGCCTTGATGCAAGGGCTTGCAGATGGGTACTTCGTCCTGCCATACACCATTGGTGATTATTTGGCGGATGACATTAGAACAGGAAAGATCTCTACCGAGACACAGGAGTTTGATGCAGCAGAAAAGAAAGTGAAAGACGAAATACAAGCCCTTATTTCAAATAACGGAGACACGCCGGTAGATGATTTCCACCGCAGGTTAGGACTGATTATGTGGGAAAAATGTGGTATGGCCCGTAACGAGAAAGACCTGAAGCAGGCGATTGCTGAGATTCAAGAATTAAGAAAGGAATTCCATTCCAATGTTCTTGTTCCAGGATCGGAGAATGCGTTCAATCCTGAGCTTGAAAAAGCCACACGACTCGCAGACTTTCTTGAGTTGGGAGAGGCAATGTGTCTCGATGCGCTCACACGAGCTGAGAGTTGCGGAGGCCACTTCCGAGAGGAATCTCAAACCCCTGACGGGGAAGCCCTCCGCGATGACGAAAACTACACGTTCGTTTCCGCTTGGGAATATACAGGCACCCCTTCTGAAGCCAAGCTTCATAAGGAAGATTTGATATACGATAACATTGAACTCAAACAGCGTAGCTACAAGTAAATCATTATGAATATTACTCTAAAAGTTTGGCGTCAGAAAGGTCCTAATCAATTAGGGGCTATGGAAACACACAAGATGACCGAGGTGTCAGGAGACATGTCATTTCTCGAAATGATGGACGTTCTGAATGGCAACTTAATCCGTGAGGGAAAGGAGCCTTTCGCTTTTGACCACGACTGTCGTGAAGGCATCTGCGGTTCGTGTTCAATGTTTATCAATGGAGAAGCGCACGGGCCAGGAAGAAACGTAACAACATGCCAGCTTCATATGCGTTCGTTTAAAGATGGCGAAACAATTCATGTTGAGCCCTGGAGATCAGCAGCATTCCCAGTCATAAAAGATCTTTCAGTGGACCGAAGTTCATTTGACAGGATTATTCAAGCAGGAGGGTATGTTTCTGTGAACACGTCAGGGGAGACCATAGATGCAAATGCCATTCCCATTCCCAAGCATGATGCTGACCAAGCGTTTGACGCGGCAACGTGCATAGGTTGTGGGGCCTGTGTAGCGACTTGTAAGAATTCATCGGCGATGCTTTTTGTGTCAGCGAAGGTGAGCCAGTTGTCTCTTCTGCCTCAGGGAAAGCCGGAAAGTAAGCAGCGCGTGATTCGTATGGTAGATCAAATGGATCTAGAGGGATTCGGTAATTGTACGAATACAGGTGCGTGTGAAGTCGAGTGCCCGAAAGGCATAAGTATTACAAATATCGCACGTATGAATAGAGCGTTTCTCTCTTCAAACTTGACGTCAAAGTAGACGTTTGGTTTTCAAAAGAATTGTTATTGATGCTAATGTTATGCCATTCATGACTTAATTTGTAAAATGAAGAATTTACTATTTGTAGTTTTCACCCTGTTTTTGGTGATCAATATCTCTGCTCAGAAAAAAGCAGATGTCACGTTTGAAGTCGGAGCAGTATGCGGGATGTGTGAAACACGCATTGAACAGGCATATGATGTTAAAGGCATCGTGATTGCTGATTATGATCTCGAATCCCACAAGCTTCACGTCGTTTACAAAACGAAACATTTCCCTGACATCCTAGATGTTCACCGTCTTGCCGTGAATGTAGGTCACGACACAGATTTGATTAAAGCTTCCGAAGAAGTCTATGCAAAACTTCATGGGTGCTGTAAGTACAGGGACGAATCAGAAACGCATAAATGTTCAGGGGATCATGAGTAATAGACACGCTTTTTAATTATAGGATGTAAACCTATAGAGATAACATGAAGCATTTAAAACGCCTTTACGTACTCGTATTTATTGTCAGTTGGCTTGCGATGCCCAACCTCAACGCACAGAAGCAAATCAAAGGCAAAGTTCTCGCACCGGAATCTCACATAGGGCATGACCACGCAGAAGGCGAACACGAAGGTGAGGCTGTATATGACATTCTTCCAGGGGCATCAGTGGTTTGGAAAGGAACGACATTGGGAACGATGACGGATCTTTTCGGGTTTTTTAAGCTGCCCGCCCTCAATCTCGGGGACACACTGCAAGTCAGTATGATCGGATATGAGACGGTAGGCCTCGTATATACAGGCTGGGATTATTTGGACATCCCTCTTGAGCCTGGGGTTCTGTTAAATGAGGCACAGATAGAAGCCAAGCAGTCCACAACATCTATTTCTCTTCTCGACCCATTAAATATCCAGCAGCTTAACAGGAAAGAGCTCGCAAAAGCAGCGTGTTGTAACTTAAGTGAAGCATTTGAAACAAACGCTTCTGTTGACGCCTCATTTACAGACGCTGTTACTGGGACGCGTCAGATCCGCATGCTAGGTTTAGATGGTAAATACACGCAACTTCTTGTAGACAACCTTCCAGGACCACGGGGATTAAATGTGGTACAAGGGTTGTCTTTTATTCCTGGGCCTTGGATAGATAACATTTCTATTTCAAAAGGAACGGGGTCAGTCACAAATGGCTATGAAAGTATCACAGGCCAAATCAATGTCGCGATGCGAAACCCAGAAAACGCAGAGCCTCTTCACGTGAACCTTTATTTAAGTGGCGACGGAAGAATGGAATGGAATCACGTGAGTCGCCATCAAGTAAGCAGGCGTTGGAGCACAGCACTTTTGTCACACGCCGAGCTAGGCACCACTTTAAATGACCGCAATGAGGACACTTTTCTTGACACACCTCTCAAACGCGATATCGTCTTAAGGAATGAGTGGAAGTTTCGTGGAGACAGAGGCATTCGAGGTGAGTATACGATTTCTTCTGTCATGATGAACAGGCTCGCAGGTCAATACGCAGCCTACTCAGATTCGGACTCTCCTTTCGATCTTTTACAACCCTATTTAGAAAACACATCATCTGACGACCCCTGGACTGCAGCGACAAAGATTTCTAGATTCGAAGCTTCTGCAAAAACGGGATTTGTATTCCCTGAAAAGTCTTGGCAATCGATCGGGACTCAATTTTTTGCCTCAACGCATACGCAAGAACATACGTTCGGTAACAGGAGCTATGAGGGCACTGAAGATTATTTCAGAGGAAACATCCTCTTCTCTAGCATCATTAACAATACGGATCACAAATTTACCACCGGCGTTAGCTTTGTGTATGACGATTTTAATGAGATCGGCACATGGGGTGCAGAATACGACGCGTGGGACAGTGAAAATGATACGATTGCCCGTACAGAAATTGTACCTGGGGCTTTCTTCGAGTACACCTGGACTCCAGGTGAACGCTTGGTCGTTGTGGCTGGCCTAAGAGGAGACCACCACAACCTTTATGGCAATTTTGCATCACCTCGTTTGCATGTTCGTTATTCACTTGCTGAGGAGACCTCTGTTAAACTCGTCGCGGGCCGTGGGTTCAGAACGGCAAATGTGTTTATGGAACAATTGGGATCTTGGGCGAGCAACAGACGCTGGAATATTCAAGAAGATTTGGCCCCAGAAGTAGCAACGAACGTGGGGGTGAACCTGGTGTCAAAATTCAGACTCAACTCGCGAGATGCTTCACTTTCTTTGGACGGGTACTATACCAATTTTGACAACAGAATCATTGTAGATTTATACAACTCACCACACGAAGTAAGTATCTACAATCTGAATAACTCTGGGGGATACCCGTCTCGATCGAGCTCAACGACGGTTCAGTTGGAGTTCGATTGGTCTTTCCACAGGCGATTAGATATTAGGGCTGCCTACAGATGGGTGAATGCCGTCACTGGATATGCTTCAGGTGATTTTGATGCAGGGAATGGGTTTGAAATGCAGCAAGATCCATACGTTTCTAAGCACAGAGCGTTTACCCAATGGAGTTATGCGAGCAAAGCGTCAAAAGAAGGCTACCAGACCAGAATTGATGCCACCGTACAATGGGTGGGGCCTCAAGCGCTTCCAGTTCCAGGAGGCATGGCG
>MDSY01120962.1_pt1 | contig 20813 bp, 18 predicted proteins | sample 811131 | NCBI WGS metagenome assembly MDSY01 (sample SAMN05326643, study PRJNA326480) | marine metagenome | isolation source: seawater | place: Atlantic Ocean: South West | collected 2010 | reverse complement strand
TCCGCCTTGGAAGCCGCCGCCGCCGCCGCTCCTGACCCCCCCGATCCCGCCAGACCACCTGCCAGCATCATTCCCGCGCGATCCCGGTCGCGCTCCAGCGATTTCACCTCTTTGGCGATCGCGGGTAAGTTGGGCCGGTGTCCACTGTCGATGGACGCGTTGACGCGAAGGGTGAACTCCTTGTGCCGTTCAATCAGCTGTTCCCGCCGACCGTTCGTGCCCAAACCCACATCCGCCAGAAGTTTTTTCAAAGGCCTGTCCTTCATGATGTGATACACGAGCTTGGGAAGCTTGGCGATCATTTCATCCTCGGTTAAATCAACCGCGAACGCGCTCTTGGGCGACGAACCGTGGCCAACCGCGTCGGCGATCGCGCTACCAAACGCGCCCCCGCGAGTAAGACAAACGTCGACGTGGCTGTTGATTAACCCTTCCTGAACACCGATGCCGCAAATGGGACACTGTACCGTTCCCGGTCGCTGTTTACCATCCGAACCGCCTGGTGAGATGGACGGTGCGGATGGCTGGCGACCACTCTGAGGTCGGGGCTTTGATTTGCCGCCGCCGCCGTCGTCGCGAACCAAATCAACAACCTCTCGCTTCGTGTCGTCGATTTCCAAATCCGATTCACTCACCACGTCGTCGTCCTCATCGTGTGTTTTTTGTGTCCCGCCGTAGTCCTCATCCCCGGCTTCACCTGCATCTTCTATGTCGACCCCCTCATCGAGCGTATCCTTTTCTGAAGGCGACGCGGGCGTGGCGGAGCGACGGGACGCGCGAGCCGGAGGACCCCACCCACCAACAACTCCGGCAGACGTGGAAGCCTCCGCGCCCGTTGTCGCGCGCGCGCTGGATCGAGTCGCCTTTCGAGTTTCCGTTACCGGCACTCGTTTCTTTGGTTCCACGTTTCGTGATGCGTGACGCGTGGTTCGTTTCGCAGGGGGAGCGTCATCTCTCGCCGGTGCCGGCGGCGCCGAAATGTTGGCACCCTTGCGCTTACTCCGTCTCGTCGTCCCATTTGCGATCTCGTGCTTAGCAGGCGCCGGCGCTGGCGTTGGCGCCTCAGCGCGTCGTGCGCCCGCCAAAAGCTTCCCGCGCGCCGCTTTGTACGCGCCGACGCACCCTTCAAGCGCGTGATTCGGTTTCAGATCCTCCTCCTGCGCTGGAGCTCTGCATGTTGGGCACTCGAGTTTGAACTCTTTCAGCGTGCGTCGGATGCACAATGAGCAGTCTGCGACGTAAGACGTGGGTGAGGGGACAGGGCGTCAGCGTGGGTTGAGAAGAAGGTGATACTTATGACATCGGCGCGTAAACTGCGGTCGTCGAGAGTTGCTGTTCGCCAGGGTGTTAACGCACAGGTATGCGTGCACGTCGAGAAGCTGACCGGCATCGTGAAACATTCCTGACAAATCGAGCACCGCATCGACTCATCGAGCTTGCGTTGCTCGGGCTCGGGCCAAGCGTCAGGCTCGTCATCGTCCAGGTCCCCAGCATCCACCGCGAACATCACGCCGTTCGAGTTTGGACCACAAAACACACTCCAGAGGGTCTCCTCGGGCGCGTCGTTGTGGCGGAAGAAGTTTAAGATCGCGAACCACGTGGTTTCTCGGAGTCAATTTGGATGGCGTTTTGGTTTCATTGATTTCACACGTTACTATCGCTATTCGACTCAACTTGCGTTTCCCCCTCCACACTCACTTCAAGCAGTCTATCGTCGTACCCCTCCGGCGGGTACCACTCTGTGAGCGCGGTGGGGTACACGACTTGGTGCAGAAAAAGTCCGTGCGGCGGCGCGCCCATCGGCGCGCCGCGCCGGTCCTTCCCCTGTAACATTTTTTGGACATCCTCCGGCCCCGCGTCTCTTTTCGTCGCGGCGAGCATCACCGCTCCGACCATGTTCCGCACCATGCGGTACAGAAACCCGTTGCCCTCGACTTCGAGACGAACCAAGCCGTCCGGGAGCTCCACGACGTCGAACCTGTATATCGTTCGGACAGGGTCGCGCGCTTTCTCGGGCGCGTCCCTCGACTTGTTGGAAAACGCGCTAAAGTCGTGCGTCCCCACTAATTCCGCCGCCGCTAGTTTCAGACGTTCCATGTCCGGCGGTTTCCACCCTACGTGCAGCGCGTGTCGCCTTGTGAACACGTCGTACTCCAAACGCGTGTCGAGGTAGTAGTGGTAAGTTTTTCTCACTGCATGGAACCGGGCGTGGAACGCGGGGTGCGGTCGGCTCAACTCCACCACCCTGATATCTTTTGGCAGCATGCCGTTTAGACTCTTGCGCGCGCGTTCCAAATCGGGCAGCGGTGAACGCGCGTAGAAGTGCACGACTTGCCCTTTCGCGTGAACACCCGTGTCCGTTCGTCCGGACGCACCGACTCCGAGAAAATCCCGGTCCTCCCCGAGAAGCCGGCTCAACGCTTTCTCGATTTCGCCCTGAACCGTCGCGTCTTTTGGTTGGTACTGGAAACCGAGATACGCCTCGCCGTCGTACGTTACATTCGCCATGTACGTGACGTTTCGCCCGCGCGCCTCGCGATGAATTCGGCCCTCGTCGCTCAGGGAAGCATCCAGCGCGGCGTTACGCCAATCACCCGGAGGATACACGCTGCTCAACTCGGCGTCGGGGGCCGAGGTGGACGCGCGCGGACACCGAAAAGAGGCACGTCTTTTCGTCCAGGGTGCCGAACTCGCGCACGCCCCATGCCACGAGAGAGAGGCGCACGGCATCCTTCCCGTCCTCTCTGTCGATACCGCTCACGTGTCTTGCCGGGACCTCGACAAGCACCCGTCTCCCCGCGCGCGTGCTTGTGCCACGCGCGCCACACAATGAGCTGCAACTCGGACAGTCCAAGGCTCCCGGTGAGGGATTTGGAAAACTAAAAGTGAAAAGCGAAACTGAGCCGCCAGTTTCGGATAACGCAAGATTCACTCTTCCCCACACGCGCCTCGTGGTCGACCGAGACGCGCCGTATCGAACACACACGCCGACGTCAAGCCAGACATGTCGGTCGATATCAAAAATTTACCCGCGAAGGGCTCGTGGCACTGCTATGTTCACAAGCTTAGGGCCTGGGTGGGGGGTGATGATGGATTGCCAGTGCGACCGTACTTGATGTTGGTCGTTTCCACGGAGGATGGCAAGTTCCTGTCGTGCGAGCCCGGCGACACGGTTGAGACGGCGCTCGGGGGAAACGTTTGCAAAACAGAACCCACGACGGAGATGGTGTTGTTTTTTTTGAAGCGAGTCATGACGCACCCGAAGCAGATCAACGCCGCGTCGGGTGGGGAAAAGTTGGCACCTCACCGACCTACGACGATAAAGTTTGCGGACACGAAAACCGCGGCGCTTCACCTGGGCGAGCAGGACAAGTGGGGTAGTGTCACGGCGTGTCCCTACGTCGTGGGATGCAAAGACGAGCTAAAAAAACTGGGTATTGACCAGGCGACGTTCGCCCCCGTGCCGCCGATGTTCCTTGAAAACATCATTCGCGGTTCCATCGAACCCGGGATGGCGCCGGAGAACGTGGAATACGGAACGCAGCACCTGCCGGGTTTGTTGGAGTGCACGGAGGGGTTCACGCCGGAGTTTGGCAAGTCCCTGTACGCCGCAGCGGCGGCGTATGTCAGGGCTGCGCCGTGGGAATCCCTAGCAGCGCGTCGCCCAATCCAGGTCACGTACAGGTTAGTCCTACGCGAAGACGTCTCCATGAAGCTCACCGCGTTCGGTTCCGTGGTTGGTTCGAAAGAGTTGGGATCGTACGGTTTCTCCATTCACAAAACCATCGAGTCCGCGATGACGGCGTACGAGTTGGAGCACACCGGTGAGAACGATGACGAAGCGAACGCCATGGCCGCTGGCGGCCAGACCTGTATGTTCACCAGCGTGTACGAAACCCCGTTCGAGGACGTGGATAACAAAGAGCTACACGGGTGGGAGTTAGCCGCAGGCGACGAGAAGGACGCAGCGCCGGACGAAGAAAACTGGCCTTTGTTCTGCAAGATTCAGTTTGAGGCTGGCGAAAATGGAGCGCAAGACACGCTTGCGTTGACCCGACCGGCGATTATCGAGCTGCAGTGTTTCGAGCTTATGTTTAAGGGGATCGTGGAGCTGTTGAATTCGGGTGAGTTGAAATCGAGTGGGGACACGGTACGGGACGCGAAAGGGCCGTGGACCGTGAAGTGCGCATCCGCGGCGGCGAGCGAAAACGGGGAAACCGCCGACGTCGAGCTGGAAATTTCGTTGCCGGCGTTGACAACCGGTGACGCAGGGGGGACGTTTTTGTGATAGTATCAATATTTGTGACACATCGTATTAGTGGTTACAAATCAAATCGAAAGATCTCTTGGACGTGCGTTTCTTTGTTTTTTCGCGCTGGTTCTAAACATGTAATCTCGAAGACTCGAAGACGCTTACTCGAACGCCCACTGGTTCTCGCGCCTCACCTCTTCCTCTTCCTCGGGAGTGAAGTCGTTTTTGATGTTGAACGTCTTGCGGATCTCCTCGGGGGTCTTGCCCTTGATCATGTTCGCCACGGTCATGCACGTAAGGTCGAGAAGGGACTTGATGTTCAAGTAGTTCGCGGCCTGGGGATGTGTAAAAATAAATGCTTGTCAGTTTTTTGTGTTTCGGCTCCTCCGCTGAAGAAGTCGGGGGTTTTCCTCGGACGGGCCGAGGGGCGGTCGTGGTTTGTCAGAATCAGGGTTAGGTATTGTGTGTGCTGTACGCACCAGGATGAGCTCGAACAGCGTGGCTTGGTCCACCTTGACGAACTCGGTGTCGAAGGTGGTTTCCTCCTCCTTCTTGTCGCCCTCCTTCTTGTCTTGCTCGGTGTGGAACTTGGCGTACTCGATGACCTTCGTCAAGATCTTGGAGGGGACGTTGGGGAGGGGGATAGCGGAGTCCGTGCCGGTATCTGCGATTTGAGAGGCAGGGATGGGCGTTTTGGTTAGAGTGGGTCACGGGGATGCATTTACGACGATTTGCGCGCGATTTGGACCATGGACAGGGAAGCGATACGCCGGGAAGACGAGCGGACGGACGTACCCTCGATCATGTTCTTGATGGTCTCAGATTTGCTGTTGTTGGTTTCGCGGGGAGGGAGGGGAGGAACGAGGTGAGCGGACGATCAAAAGCGGGTCGGGGAACGCGGCATCGTTGGATAAAGGGTTTGGGTCTCCTCTCAAAGAAGAACTGCACTCACAAAGCCACTTCTTGCGGCACCTCGAACTGTTCTCCGTCGGAGGACATCAGGGTAACGGGACCGTCGTCGGCCATTTTCTTTGTTTTAGTGTGTTAGATCTGGGGCGGGTTGAACGCCGGGGGAAGTGCTTGTCGAAGGACGAAGCGCGGGGGAGAGGACGCGTAAAGAACACTGGTGAATATTACGCGGGTGGTGTTGACGTTCGGCGGCGCGAACGAGTATGCCCAAACGAGGCGGGGAAAACCTTCAAATAAAGAAGCGCGCGAATCTGAGAAGTCTGAGTAGTAGCTTTGCGTCATCGTTGATCGGAAATTCCCAGGAATTGAAACCTGACAAGGTCGGTGAGATTTACGGGTCATCTGATATTTTGACACATATTTTGAAACTGGATTTATTGACAAAAAATTGTTCGCTAATGCTTAAGCCTCTTCGCCGGCAGGGGGCGCCTCTTCCGCGGGCGCCGCGGGCGCCGCCGCCGCGACCGCCGCCGCATCCTCTTCCGCCTTCGCCTTCGCCGCCGCCTTTTTTTCCTCCGCCGCCGCCGCCGCCTTAGTCGCGTTGAGCGCCTCCATCTTGACCTGGTGCCTGGTCGGGCCCGTCTTCTTGGCGACGAACCTCGTCTTCAGCTTCGCCTTTTTGCCCACCAAGTTCCTGAGGTAGTACAGCTTCGCGCGTCGCACGACGGGCTTACCCGCGCCTCTGATTTCTTCGAACGAGCACAGGGGCGAGTGGATGGGGAAGATACGCTCCACGCCGTACCCCTGGAACGACTTCCGTACCGTGATCGTCGTCGCCACGCCGGCTCTGTGAATCGCGATGACAATTCCTTCGTACGGCTGCACGCGCGACTTGCCCCCCTCAACCACGGTGACGCCAACCTTAACCGTCATACCAACCCGGAACGGAATCAAGTCATCCTTCATCTGCGGCGTGTTTACGCGCTCCACGAACTTAGCCAAGCCCTTTCGTGAGCCGCCGGAGTTGCCTCTGGGGTTCGCGGCGACAACCTGAAGAGAGCCTCGGTTGGACACGGATGACGCAATGGATACACTGCGGGGGGCCGCTGCGACGGCAGAGCGGGCGCTCAGCGCGGAAGCCTTGCGCGCCGTGACACCGGACGCCTGTGTTTGGGAGAAATACGGGAGGGAGAAACGAGGTCAGAGGGTGATTTTAAGAAGTTATACAGGTAAGGAGGCGAGCGGAGCCTTCAGAAATTGAACCATCAAGGTTGGATAAGCCTCCAATATGACCTAACCCTCAAGCCGGAAAATGGAGACGCGCCGGGAGCTGGCGCTGGCGCACGACGCGACCCCAAAACTGATTTGCGAGTAGATGTACGCGGGAGCATGTATCGCGTATCATCAAGCTCCTCAAACCAGCTCCGGAACCGACTGCTGTCGCTGTCACCAACACGGGATCGACGACGAAAGCTGCTCCGGCGTGAGACGCGCCACGTCCAACTTTCGGCGGATGCGAAAAGCGCACGGGCACGGTTCGGCGGGGCGACTAAGTATGCGACACGCACCTTGACAGGCGCCGCGATGGACATGGCGTTCATGGAGATGCAAAGAGACATCTTGAATGTCCTGGCGAGTGAGCGTGTCCCGACGACTCCGCGCACGTGCAATGCCGGCCGTAGCGTCTATTGCGTTGGAGTCAAGAACGCGGTTTTAGGGCTTCTCACCGCCACCACCGAAAATGGCGAGTTATGACTCAAGAATGCACTTATATATTTTCGTGAAACTGTTTGCCTGTACTGAAATGCACGTGAAAGCAGAGCAAAGCTGAAGCAAAGTCCAACTCGCGAAAAAGTGCTTTCGGCACTTTTTGGCAAAGGGGCGTCTGACGTGCGCCAATCTCCGCTGCGCGCGTCTGTTTCACCGGACACGTCGCCGCGGAATCTCTTCCCGGCATCAGCCCCTCGGTATGGCGGCATTGACTTATTTCGCTTGCGTCGTCCCGCCCCCGCGCCTCCCCCGCGCGCGTCTCGGCGCGCGCGAAAGAGGCCATGCAATGGTTCCCTCTGCGCGTCGTGGCTGGGGAGACACGGACAGCCGGTTCTCCAAGCTGGACAAGAAAGCCGACGGCGAGGCGAAGGGAGATGACTACGGAGACACTCAGAAGAACATCTCGTTCCAAGAACTGAGGAAACGACAAGACAGAGAGCTACGCAAGGTACGTGCGAAATGTGGTTGGGTAATGCCGCCGCCGCCGCTTCGCGAATCGTCATTCTCTCCCCTCTCCTCTCCAACCTCTCTAACCACACTCCCCTTTCAAACACACAGGACTCCGAGAACCGAGGTGCGGACGGCGAGTACTGGGGCGACGACGACGAGCTCGGTGGGTGGTCCCGGTTCATGGGCGAGGGCGAGAGCGGCAAGTCCAATGCTTTGAAGAAAGGAAAACAGCGACGGGACGCGGAAAAGACGGCGAGAAGGGACGCGGAGCAAGCCGCCGCTAACTCTGTGGACGACGCCGGCCCTGTGGCGCGACCTAAAATTAAGAAAATCGAGGGGACCGTGAAAACAGCGTACAAAAGAGGCGGCCCAAGGCCGTGGGAAACCGCGCGAGCGGAACGAGAAGCGAAACAAGCGGAGGTATCGTCGGCGTCAGGAGTTGGAGAAAAAGACGATCCCTCATACTCCAATCCTTTCGCTCGCGCCGGGTTACCGGAGCACATGGTAAATTCAATGAACAAGGCGGGCATGAAGCGCACGACTGAGATTCAACGGCTAGCGATTCCCGAGCTCATCGATGGCGAGGATGTCGTGATTTTAGCGGAAACCGGCTCGGGAAAGACGTTCGCGTACGTCCTACCGATGTTGGCGTCAGTGGGCGCGCCCGGCCGGGGCGGCACGAAAGTTCAAGGCCGGTGCTGTCCGTCCATGATCGTGTTGGTGCCGAACGTTGAGCTTGGAAGGCAAGTGACGTACATGGCTGAGCTAGCAGCGGACTGGGTCGCTACGAGCGAGTACCCGAAACCGGGTGTTTTTTCCTTGCTGGGGAAGGACAAGAAGCTGTTGAAACCCACGGCGCCGAAAGCCAGAGGCGCGGCGAAATCCGCTGCGGTGAAACGGAAATTCCAAGAGAAGGCGGCGGTCAAAGCCGCACAGGTTGCTGCTAGGGTTGCGGCGGAAGAGAAAGCACGAACTGATGGCGCAACAGAAGAAGAGGTCACGGAAGCAGGCACGACCGCGGCTGAAGAGGCTGCTTCCAAGGCGAGTAACGAATCGCGGGTCGGCGCCAAGGCTGGTTTTTCCGTAAAGGCCGGCGCCAAGGGATCGAAAATCAAAGGCGACATGGAAGCCATTCCCGAATTTCGCCGAGCGGACGTGTTGGTGGCGACGCCGGCTAGGCTACTGTCGCTCATGCGCGACGGGTGGATCATGCCCGGCAGGTTGAAGCACGTCGTGGTAGACGAGGCGGATGAAATGCTCTCAAAGGGGTTTGAAAAGGAAGTCGCTGGGGTGATTGAATTCGCGTACCAAGAGGACGGGATGAACCGATTCGGTTCGAGGGTTCAATTTTGTTTCGCCGCCGCGACGATGCGGGAGGAGGGCCCTATTTTCGACGCCTTCGAGCGAGGCGTTGACACGTTGAAATGGATATCGACGAAACAGTTCGGGGGTGTGCATCCGCAGCTGCAGCAAAGGGTGCGGACGGTATTCGGCGAGGACGAGCGGTTCACGTCCCTGGCGAACGCGCTGCGCGGGGAATCAAAACACCAAGCCGTCGTGTTCGTGGGATCGCCTTCAGAGGCGGATGATTTAGTGAAAAATCTCACCGAAACCGGGTTCTCCGCGATGGCGTTCCACGGCAAGACCAGCGACCGGGGCGTCGCCATGGATGAGTTCTTCAACGGAGACCTCCCCGTGCTGGTGTGCACCGACCTCGCCGCGCGCGGCATCGACTTTCCGGATTTGCACCACGTCGTGCAGTACACCCCGGCAGAAACCGCGGAGATGCACCTGCACAGGTGCGGCAGAACCGCGAGGACGGGGCAAGAAGGGCCGTTCATCGTGACGTGTCTCGTGGATGAGGGAAACGACTACCTGGATAAAGAAGTGAAAAGGCTCATGGAGGCGTAGAATCTGTATTGCTATTTTTTATTTTCTTGTCGCTAAATAATCTCGTCTCATCATCGCCCCCCGGCTTGTTTCTTGAGGTGCGCGAAGCACTTGTTCTTCACCCAGTCCTTGTTTTGCGGCGCGTACGCGTTTATGTGCGGGTCGTACACCAGCGCGCTCAAATCCCCGAGCGCGTCGATGTAGTTGTACAAATCCGAGACGTCGTAGTCGATTGTTTTCATCTGGGGGTACATCTGCTTGAGTCGTTTTTCGAACATCCCAAATATGCCGTCCATCGCCAGGCTTACCTTCTCGTAGTCAAGGAACGTGCGTGAATTTTGGCTTTTCGTCATCTGAAGAAGCACGATAGTGTGTCTGTTGTCCGCCTGTGGGGGAAGGGGGAGGGGTGAGGAATGGTTCAGTCGTTCGATCGATCGTTTCGCGCGAAAAATATCGTCAGGAGATGACGGGTCGTCTGTTTGGTGCCGTCCCGTAGGGACGTCGGGAGAACACCGTCGTGTGTGTGCCGTGCATGCGGCTCGGCCGGCGATAAGACGCACCATGGTGTTTCCGGACGCGAGCGGATACGGCACCAGGTACGGACGCTGTGTGCTGCGGAGTGACGCGATATGGCGGGAAAAGGAGAGGAGAAGGCACTATTCCTTGTTGATTTGACACCAGTGTGACTTTACATATCATCTTGCACCGGCCGCCGCGCTCCCCACCTTCGTCCCGTCCGCCTCCACCCACGCGTACCCGTGCATGTCGTGAAACGCGGTGAGGGTGGTTCGCCCTAAACACTCCCCGAACAGCGTCCCCGTGGAACACCCGGTGACCTTAACCGCGACGTACTCGCCGGGGACGGGGGGCGATTTTTTCTCCCCGGTTCCGCCGTTCACCGCCACATCCTCCCCATCCAAATCGCCGCCGTAAATCCCCACATTGTCATTCGAAAAAACAACCCACTTCGACGTGTCAGTTCTACCTGTCAACTCGAGCTCGTTTTTCTTCGATACCCCCTCCACGGAGCACAGGTGAATCCGGCCTATTTCGGCTTCCTGGTGTCGCCCCGCGGCGTTTCGGAACGAGTCAATAACTTCCTGCAACCGCCGCTGCTTCACGTCCTCCGGCACGTCGTCGCTCATCTTCCGCGCTGCGGACGTGCCGTCGCGTTCCGAGTACGCGAACATGAACGCTTGTTCATAAGCCACTTGGTCCATAAGGGTAACGGTATCCCGGTGCTCCTCTTCAGTCTCGCCGCAGAATCCCACGATGATATCCGTCGTCACCGCGCACCCGGGGATTTTATTTTTTACGTTGTCAATCAGCGCCAAATAAGCTTCCCTTGAGTACCCCCGGGCCATCCTGTCCAGCGTCTCGGTGTTGCCGCTCTGCGCGGGCATGTGCAGGCAGTTACACACGTTGGGTCTTTTCGCAATCACATCCAAAACCTCGTCAGGGAAGTCCTTGGGGTGCGGCGACGTGAACCGCACGCGCATCTCGGGGTCGATGGCGGCTATCCTATCCAACAAAGCCGCGAACTGAACGCTCCCCTCGCGGCGTTTCTTGGGCTGGTACCTGGAGGAGAAACCCTCGGCGTACCCGACGAATGGGGTACCACCGGCAGCGGCAACCTCAGCAGACATACCGGGTAATGGGCTGGTTTCTGGGTTAATTGACTCACCTTCACCCCCTCCCTCAACCTCTTCCTCCCTAACCTTCCCGTCGTCCACCCCGCTGCTCAGCATCGACAGAAAGTCCGTCGTCTCCCCCCCGTTCTCGTCGCTGAACGCGTACGAGTTTACGTTCTGCCCGAGCAACGTGACTTCCTTGACGCCCTGTTCGGATAACAGCCTGACTTCGTACTCGATGCTGCTTGGGTCTCGGGAGCGCTCTCTGCCACGCGTGTAGGGCACGATGCAAAACGAACACGCGTTGTCGCACCCGCGCATGATGGTGACAAACGCGGCGTGCGCGCCTTCTTTGCGCACGGGGATTATGTCCGCGTACGTCTCTTCCACTGACAGCTGGACGTTCATGGCCTTTTCGCCACCCTGGACGGCTGTGATCAGGTTGGGTAGATCGCGGTACGCATCAGGGCCGGCGACTAAATCAGCGAGCTGGTCTGCTTCCAGGAGCTTGGTTTTTAAACGTTCTGCCATGCACCCCAAAACTCCAACCACCGGCTTTTCGCTCTTCTTTTTCCGTCTGCGCAAGCTTTTGAAATACGCCAGCCGCTGCCAAATCTTCGCCTCTGCCTTTTCGCGAATCGCGCACGTGTTGACGAGAATGACATCCGCGTCGTGCATGTCGTCTGTTTCGTCGTACCCGCCGTTTTTCAACACCGCCAGCATCACCTCGGAGTCGTTGACGTTCATCTGACACCCGTACGTCTCGACGTACACGTTTTTTCGCTCGGATTTGGATTCATCGGATGGCGCATCCAGCACGGCGCCAGCCACGCCCGTGGGGGAAGTCTTCAGGGAGGAGACGTCCTGCGGTAATGGAGTGAGATACGAAGATGTCAGCCGCGGTTGGTGCATTCTCGGGCATTCGTAGGGCATGGAGTGAAGAACGGTGTCTGTTGAAGAACCTGACGAGGAGAACAGACTGGGGCGGTGGGCGGCGGCGTTTAGGGCGTGACGCTCGGAGGCGGGAGGGTGGGCGTACCTCGGGGGTGAGGTGTTGTCCGCCACCGGGTCCGTGCGCGCGAACGCTGAGCGCGGCGTGTGCCTTAGCGGGCTTCGCGGTGGATTGCGCGCGGGGCACGCGGGTACCCTTCGCGAAGGTACCGCTAGCGGCGGCCAAGCACGATGCCGTCATGCTAGCCTTTTCCGCGTTTGATTACGACTCAAGCGCTTCCACCCTGGTTACACCTGAGTAAGTGCACGAGTCCTCGCACGCGAACGACGCTCGGCGAAAACGATCGGGGAAGCCTGGTGAGAGGTCCCGGTGTCGGCGCGCGGCGGTTGTGAGGCGTGGAGACGCGCGGGGGCGAGCTACGTGGCAAGCGGATAAAATGTCCAAGAAAAAGTGCCCTCGTTTGCAAACTGGTATCGAAAAATCTGGCGATTTGAGGCCTCTTCGCGTCGAGTGCGCCACCACACAAGCGCGCTCGCGTTCGTCCGTGCGTCCGCGATGGCGGACGCTGCGGCCACAATTGAGGAGGAGCTCGAGGCGCTCGAAGCGTTGTACCCCGACGACGGGTTGGTGGTGAGACGCGCGAGTGATGGACGGGATGAAACTTCGGAAGCTTCCCCCTCTGACCGTGTTCACCACACCACGGTGTCTCTGGACGTGGCGCCACGAACGTTGGATGACACGACGCAGCAGTTTGTCCGCGCCACGTTGACGCTCACACTGAACAACAACTACCCCGTGAATGCGCCTTCCATTTCTTTAACCAACGCACGCGGGCTGGACGACACACGACAGTCGGAGGTGTTTCGGCGTTTAGAGACCGCGCTTGACGATTTCGCCTCACCCGACGAACCAGTTCTAGCGTTGCTGTGCGAAACCGCGTTTGAAACGTTAACGGAGATGAACACACCGGATGGAGACTGCGCGTTTTGCCTCAACCCCGTCGCGGACGCGGGGGACTTGAATTCACAGAAACATTTCATGAAGCTCATGCGGTGCTACCATTGCTTCCACCAAACTTGTTTCGCGCGGTGGTGGCGGTGGAAAACAAATGCGGCGGCGCGCGAAATGGAAAAACTCGGCGCGCACCACTCCGCAGCCTCAACCACCCCAGCGCCGGCAACACACCTGTGTCCCGTGTGCAGAGTGGCTATCGAGAAAGAAGACGTGCGGCACGTCAAGTTGGACGGCGAGGACGAAAATCTCGACGACGCTTCCACTTCTGAAAAAACTTTTGAGAAAGAAAAAGAAACCGTCGTGTCTTCCGCAGAGCGTGCGCGGCGCGGCCGGTTCGCGAAGGAAATGGCGAGGCAGAAAGCCAAAGGCGGCCTGATCGAAGAAGGCGCTGGAGAGTTTGTTATTACAGCTGGGGCGAGGGCTTCGAGCAGAGTAGAGACACTAAATACTCATAGTAGTGGGAGTAGCGGGAGTAGCGGAGGGTCCATTCCTAAACCGAATCTCAGGTCCATTCCGAAGCTGAAGCCGAAGCCGAAAGGCGGCTTGGGGTGGTTGAAGAAAGCGGCGGGCGCACACGCTGATAGCTTACACAAACGCGCAGGTGCGCTTGATGTCAACGGCGACGAGACGAAAGGGAAAAACAGTGGACGAGGAAGAGGACGAGGGGGCCGGGAGCGAGGAAGCGAACCATGATGACGCTTGGTTGTCTATTTATTGTCTTTGCGCAGTGGTCGTTGTCTCTCGTTTTCCATGTCTTGCGTTACGCAATTGCCCTCCCGTTCACGGCGCTTCCTCGACGATGGGTCCGTCCACTGCTTGGCGCATCACGTTTCGCATCATGTCTTCGCCTTCGAATCGCGAAATTGCAGTGGCGACGCATCGCAAAACGTCGGTACAGGTGATCACGCCGACTGGGGTTTCGTTAGCGTTCGTGATCCAGCAACGGTGTTGTTGTTGCTGGACCATCTTCCGAGCGGCATCCGCCATGCAGACGTCTTCGCCGAGCGCATCAAGACCCGGATACACAACAGCCGGACTTTTGGGTTTTGCCTTGTCAAGAAACGAGCCGACAGTTTCGTTCAACACACCCTGTTTGCTCTCGGCAATCCCAGGGCTCGTGAAATCGCTGAAGCTCAGCGTGTCGATCGCGCGCAACGCGGTATGGTCCGCCGCACCGTCCACCGTCCACTTGGCGAGTTGTACGACGCAAGCTGCGCCTATACCTTTGTCAAGCATCTGGCGGAATACCCCGGCGACTGGGGCATCTTGGAACGTGAGGAACGGCTGGGACGCGTGTTTCACGACACACTCGCCGAGTGCGCGTTTCAGGGTGACGGATTTGGTAGGGTCGTTCGCACTCGTATCAACCACGAAAAGAAGACAACGCACGATATCCATCTGGGACATGACATCGATGATTTCCTCCCACCTGGGTTGTTTGGTTCCGGGGAGAGTCTCCCCCGCGGTCGGTTGTCGCGCCTCGACCACGCACAGGCGGTGGACTTCGGAGTTGTCAACAAACACACCTCCCCCTGCGTTTGCTTCATGCTGCTCGAAAAGCAAGTACCCTTGTTCGGAGATGAGTTCGCGCAAGGGGAGATCAGCGCACGCGAAGGGAACAGACCCGCCGTCGCTTCGCACGCCGGAAAGTGAACCGGAGGCGGAAAGCGACAGGTCTAAAACGTCGGTCACGAGTTTCTCAAGAGCCACGCGTTCGACTTCCGGACCCGCGTCGCTCTCCACGGCTTCCAGCGCAACGCGCACGCCGATGGAGGCATCGAAGAAGCCAAGGATCTCACCCGTGGTCTTCGCGCGCAGGGGAACGGACTTGATGTTACTAAACGCGAGCTCGTCCAACGCCTGCCTAAGCGTAGAGTTATCCTCGACCGCGACGACTGAACGAGGCCCGCCGCCATCCAGCTTCCCGGTGTTCGCCGCGGTAGCCTTCGCGCTCAGCACATCCGCCAGGGTCAAGGGGTCAAACGCGGACGTACTATCAGCAACAGGTTGATGCATCGTGAGGAGGGTGAAACACGAGAAAGGTGCGTCGTGGTGTGAGTCGTAGCTTTTCTTGGTGTGAGTCGTAGCTTGTCACAACGCTCTCTAAAAGACGGCGGGTTCGACCCGTCCAAGACTATTTCTCCTTGTTGGATTTCTCATCGTCTCTTAGATCTCCGTCTCCACTCCTCTCTTTTTCCGCCAGCTCTTTCGTTCTCTCCGCAATCGCCTGCGAAACGTCCCCCTCCTCCACTTTCTTCCAGAACGCCATCTTTTTTATGAATTTTTGAATGGCTCCTGGTTCGCCGTCGTCGACAACCTCAGGCGGCGGGGGCGGGGGCGTCCACCGCGACGCGGTTTCTCTGTAAAATACGTACACCAGCTGACGCACCGCCGCGGCGAACAGAAACGACCCTACTACCGCGAAGAACAACAACACGACCGTGGCCCACTTCTCCGTCAACGTTCCGCAGTCCCATATTTTGTCGAACGCCGTGCCCGTGAACAAGCCCATCGCGGCGTCGGAGGCGCGGACGCCGTCGGTTATTCCCGCGGCTTGCGACGCCGCGTTCGCCGGTTCCATTAAAAGTGTAGGCAGCGACGGCACGACGACGGAAAATATTCCCACGACTACTCCAACTGTCATGGATAGAATACCCCCCAAACCCAACCCCGCGCGTAAAAACCGTAACCTGTGTCCCAGCATCAACGCTTCGCTCCTCTGTAAACACTCTTTACCGTATAAACCCTCGAACAGAAACACGGGAACACACAACACGTAATCAAGCAGCTTCATCAGCCCTAAATACGGAATTGGGATCGTCAACACTCCGTTCCACGCGATGGAAAGTAACCTTCGGGCGTCGATGAAGAGGATGAATTTCCAGACCGAAAACGCGGACGTGATTGTTTGCCACGCGTTCTTTGGGTTCATTCGGGAGTTACAGGTGACACCGTCCACATCGCCCACATCCACGTCTCGCGCGTTGCGGAACGTCGCAACCCGCACGCTGATCTGTGCCACCTGTTTCGCGAGCTGCACAGCTATTAAAAAAACAGCGGCGACGAGCTCGACCTCGTGCACACCAAAAATCGCGAGCAGGAACGTGCCGCCCAGGTTCAAAACCTGCGCGGCGGCGCCCGCCACTAATGCCAGCACCACCGTGCTCCCGAAATCGCGAAACGTCATCCGACACGTTTCCGTAACAACATCCCTGGCACGAACACCAGTGGGGGGGGCTGGTTTGTTTTTTTGTCCCAGCTTGGCGAAGAAACCGTTTTTGTGCTCTTCGCTCGAAAGATCCAAGTCGTCGTCGTCGGGGACATCGATTGCTTCGATTACGGGGACACGCAGCTTTTGGGGCGGCGGCGCTGGGATCTCGAACGGAGGGGGTTTCGGGGTCTCGGGGGTGTTCTCAGCGCACTCGTTTGGGTCTGGCGAAGAGGTGGATGTCGCGTTTGGGGCGTTACACGCGCCCCCGCGATTCCACGCAAGTCGCCAAACACGCCCGCTGGAGTGTTGTCGGCGACACGTAACAACGCCGATCTGCGACGTCGCGTGATGGACCATGCCCCTCGGCGACACCCCTCGGGTCCCACGCCCTACACGCCCTACACTCCCTGTGTTGAACACCCGCGTCGCACCCAACGCCGACATCGGGCCCAGGTCACGTGCGCGCGCGGATCGCAACTGGAAGGAGCTTCGAAGATGACAGATTTGTTTTGAACTTGCTAAAAATTTCATTTCAACCTCTCGTCACTAATGTTCGCTCTTGTTGAACAGCTCCATGGTTAGGTTGGCTAAAAACGCGGGCACCGATCCGCACTTCCCCACGAACGTGTCCACCATCAGCTTCACGGACGAGGTTTCCGAGTATCTCGTGGGAACCAAGGTTATCGTTCCTTCGTCGTGCCCCGCGCCGCTGGATATTTTCGCCGGCTCGACGGAGAACCGCAACTGAAAATTTTCGTCATCTCCATTCTCGTACCGGCTCCGGATCGTGGCCACCGCGTTCCCCGACTCAGAGTCCAGGCCCATATCCACCTTGTACCCGAACAACAACGAAACGCTTTCCCGGAAGTTGTAGATTTGCTTTTTGAACGCGCTCATCAACCGCTGTTCTCTTTTTTCCAAGTCGGCAATCTTTCGTTTCGCGATGGTCAGCTCGGCGTCTGCGAGGTTAGATCCTGGGGTTTGCACGGAAGTCGTGTGCGCACCTCCGGTCGTGATGCCTCCAGTCGTAGGCACACCACCGAGTCCCTTGGCAGCAGGCGTGACCAGTCCACCGAACGCAGACGGTGTCGCCGAAGCCCCGAACGCGTCAGGTGTCGCGTTGTTACTCGCCGCCTCGGACAGCCGTGCCACGGTTTCCCGCAGCGCCGCGCACTCGGATTTTGCCTCAGACAGCTCGCGCTCCGCTGCGCTTGCGTTCGCGACGTGTTCCGGGTTCTGAATGAAGTGTAACACCTTTGTGGGTTTAGTTGGAGGTTTTCTTTTAGTTAATCTTGAGTCTAACCCTTGAAAATCAACCACGGAAACGTCACGCACGTCCGTAATCGTCAACCGCTTCTCGAGCGCGGCGACTTCGCGTCGAAGCGAGGCGACGGTTTTTTCGGCGTCTGAACGTGCGCTCTCTGTCTCGGAGAGTATCCTCGCTTGCTCAATCACGCTGTTATGCAACTCCGACCCGTCCTTGGCCATAGTCTCAAGCTCCATCTCAAGCGAGACGATGCGCTCGTGCGCGGCTCTGAGACTTAAATCAAGCTCCGCCCTCCGCTGGGTTTCGGGAGTGCCGGTACTCGGCTTTGGCGAAAACGGCGAGGCGCTCGCGAGCGTACCAAACGGCGATACTTGCTTCGCGGGAGTAGTCGTTGTTGTACCCACATCCATCGCACCCCCCCCACCCCCTCCACCAGCGTTTCTGCTCGCCTCGTCGTCGTACGACTTCACCACTCGCAGCAGCGAATCCTTCTCCCGCTGCAGCAGCTCGAATTTGCGCTCCGCACGAGCCAACTGCCCGAGTAACTCGTCCGCGTTGGTCTTGGCTTCGTGTCGTGATCGCTCGGCATCCTCGGCTCTGCGCATCGCCGCCGCCGCGGTTGCGGTCGCCGCGGCTGCCACAGACGAGGCCTCGCCCCCGACCCCGAGCGCAGCCGCGAGCTCCTCCTCAAGGCGTACTACTGTATCTACAAGCTGTGCGGGAGAGTTTACACCAGGGACTCTCGCGAGTGCGGCGCGCCACTGTTCTGTTTCTTTTTCAGCCTTGGCGGTGACGTTTTCGTCGGCAACCGCGGCGCTTTCCAGCTCTTGTAACCTTTTCTCGGCTCTTTGCGCTCTGGCTATGGCCGTAGCCGCGCGCTCCTCAGCCGCGGTCGCTGCCGCGGAAGACACGTTACTCAACCTCGCTTGCTCCACGATTGCGGCGTCGTGCGCCGCCGCGCTTCGAAGCGCGGCGACGCATTGCTCAAGCTCGGCGATTCGGTTTTTTGAGCTATCGTCACCCGAAGTACCTGCTGACAAACTTTTCGCTTCATCCGCCTCCCTGCGCGCCTCCGCCACGGCTAATTCTGCTTCGCCAATCAACCCCTCCGCCGCGGCTAACGCGTGTTCGGTGTCGGTGAGTTTCTGTGAAAGTTCCTCAACCTTTAAATTTGAACGCTCATTCTCGAGATTGGACTCCGTCGCGGCGCGCCACGTCTCCTCCGCTTCCTGCTGCGCTTCAAAAAGAGCGTCTTCACTCGCTTGGAGTCGCTTTTTTAATTCAGCGATTGTTGAGTCAGGGTCAGTAGATGTTGTGGCTCCACCACTACTCGTCTCTACTCTCGCCTCCGCCCTCAACGCCCTTTCCGTTTCCCGCGCAACCTTGGCGTTCGCCTCCGCCAGCTGTGCCTCCAAAATCGCGTTTCGCCGAACTCGAGTCTCCACGTCTTGTTCGAATTCAAACCTTTCCCGTTCCAGCTCGGAAACACGTTCGTTTCGTTGCTCCTCCAGTTCGGACTTTGCCTCTCGCCACTTGTGGGAGTCGCTCTCCGCTAAAATCCGACTGCGCTCCGCAGTTCGCAACGCCTCAGAAAGCGTCTCGTTTTCTTTTTGCAGTTTTGCCAAGTCGACGCCTCGCTTTTCAAACTCTCTGATTAAATCCGAGCGCACCAAGTTTATGCTGTCGTACGAGTTTTTCAAATTGACGTCCGTGTCGTTGCCGGGGCCGTACACTCGGGCGCCTCCGAAGATGGTTGGTACCACGAGCGTGGCGTCGGCGTCGACGCCGGGGATGCCGGGAGACGCGACGTCCTGTAAACTTTCTTTCGGTGATTGTACCATGCGCGGCGTCGGTTGTTCTTTTTCCGCGGTCTCACTTGGTCTGTCTTGTGTCACTTCAGCCGTTCCTGATGCGCCCCGTCCCGATGTACGCCATGCTGGAGACGTAGTTCGCGCAACCTTGGTGGACGCCGTGCCCGCGACTTTGCTGTCGGCGCTTTTTCGAGCAGCGCGGCGAGCGGGAGACGATGGAGTGGGGGAGACTTGTTGTTTCCCTTTCCCTTTCCCGTCAGGGGTTCCCCTCGTGGCGCGTGCACTCGTCGCAGCCGCCATGGACTTGGACGCGGACGTGAAAATGCCTCCAGCGTCACCAGCGGGAGGCGAGGAAGGGGGCTCCACCCGCCGGCGTTTCGCGCCCGACCGGGGGGCGCCCAGATTCGCATCTCCATCATACAAATCTGCACCTGCGCTCGCCGAGGGGGACCCGCGACGCGCGCGTGTGGTTCTCGTCCCGGGTGCCTCGCTCACAGTCGTCCGCGACGACCGACGAGTCGTACGCGAAGGCGTCGGGCTCACCATCGCACAGGGGCGGGGAGAGCACCGACGGCCTGACGCGATGTTCGTTGTGAATTAATCGAGGCACCCAGTCGAAAGTGAAGTTTCTCAAATCGACCGGTTCAGCAAGAGTCCCTCCAATTTAGACCAAGGTTGACGACTTCCACCTTTATAAGTTATAACTCGTCATAATTCTATCGGTCGGCCGAAAACAGGAAAACTTTAGGGTTTGAGCTTTCTCCGATGGAAAAGAGCGGCCATCGCCGCCGGCAGCTCCCTCTTTCGACGCGCGCGACGCACGCACCGTCGTTTCATCAGCCACCATGGGTCGCATGCACACTCCCGGCAAGGGGATGAGCGGTTCCGCTCTTCCCTTCAAGCGCTCCGCGCCTTCTTGGTTGAAGATCACGAGCGCGGAGATCAGCGATATCATCGCCAAGCTCGCGAAGAAGGGCATGACCCCTTCACAGATTGGCGTGCTGCTGCGTGACAACCACGGCGTGGCCCAGGTCGCGTCCGTCACGAACAGCAAGATCTTGAGAATCCTGAAGGGCCAGGGCCTCGCCCCTACCCTCCCCGAGGACCTGTACTGCCTCATCAAGAAGGCTGTGTCAGTGCGCAAGCACATGGAAAGGAACCGCAAGGACATGGATTCCAAGTTCCGCCTCATTCTCATCGAGTCCAGGATCCACCGTCTGGCCCGGTACTACAAGCTCGCCAAAAAGCTCGCGCCTAACTGGAAGTACGACTCCGCCACCGCGTCCACTTTGGTCGCCTAAGCGGGTTGGAGTGGGGAGGGCGCTGGAAAGGGTGACCCCAAGAGGTCATTCCTCCTAGGGCTTTCATAAAAGTCGAAGAGGGGGCTGCTTCTTCGACGGCGCGGAGGGCCGCGTTTGGGAGACGGAAAGACGATCACAGAGAGGTAAACGAGTGAGACATAGACTTACGTAGGGTGCAACACGCGTTCGAGATGTGCAGTACTTGATTCAAAAGAGTCGCGTGGCTGTGACTGAAAGTGCGAGAGATGGAGACGAAACTCGGTACTTCTTGTGATTGATTTTTTTCGCACACACAAACATTGCTGCTTCCAAGTGAGTAAAAGCTTTATAATTCTTCTTTCGGTTCAAGTGAGTA
>MDSY01148454.1_pt1 | contig 20820 bp, 19 predicted proteins | sample 811131 | NCBI WGS metagenome assembly MDSY01 (sample SAMN05326643, study PRJNA326480) | marine metagenome | isolation source: seawater | place: Atlantic Ocean: South West | collected 2010 | reverse complement strand
GTAACTTTAGAGATTTCAATGAAAGTGACAAACCAAGATAAAGAAAAACGAATTTTGGGTACCGCTATCATAAACATAAAAGGAGAGTCTTAAGCATGCAATTTAGTGAAGAGCACTTTTCTTTAATGAAGACAGTGCGCGATTTTGCCTCAAACGAAATTTATCCTTTCATTGAGGAATGGGAATCATCGGGAGGTTTCCCTGCTCACGATCTTTTTAAAAAACTCGGATCTATCGATATGCTCGGTATAACAAAAAGTACAAAGTATGGTGGTATGGGTTTAGATTATAGCTTTGGAATTGCGTTTGCTGAGGCCTTAGGTCATGCATGGGACCTGGGAATTATTACAGCTATTGGAGTACACACAGATATGGCAACGCCTGCTTTAGACCGTTACGGATCAGAAGAGTTAAAGGATGAATTTCTTGCGCCTGCTATCAAAGGCGATTATGTTGCGGCGCTTGCATTAAGCGAAGCTGGGGCTGGATCGGATTTAGCTTCAATTTCTACAACCGCTCAGCATGATGGAGACGACTACATTATTAACGGACAAAAAATGTGGATTACCAATGCAACTCATGCAGATTTTTTCTGTACTTTAGTAAATACAAGCGACGATGAACCTCATAAGAATAAATCCCTGGTCGTCATACCTTCAAAAATCTCAGGTGTAACCGTTGGTCAAAAAATTGAAAAAATTGGTCAGCTTACTTCAGATACTGCCCCTGTGTATTTTGAAAATGTTCGCATACCAAAGCGATATTGCATAGGTGAGGAGGGCGAGGGGTTTGTAATGCAAATGAAGCATTTACAACAGGAAAGATTGTTTCTTGCAGCAAGCATGATAAAGGTCCTTGAAAAATGCATAGTTAAAACCATGGACTATTGCCGCGAAAGACAGACGTTTGGTGCATCGGTTTTGGATAATCAATCGATACAATTTAAACTCGCAGAATTGCAAACTGAGGTAGAAGCCTTGAGGTCGTTAGTTTACAGAGCATGCGAGGAAGAAGTTTCTGGAAAAGACATGACCTATCTTGCTTCAATGGCAAAATTAAAAAGTGGCAGACTGGCTAGACAAGTATCTGATATATGTTTACAATACTGGGGTGGTATGGGTTTTACCTTTGAAAACCCAGCTTCAAAACTGTATCGAGATGGTAGAGTTGCTTCTATTTTAGGAGGAGCTGATGAAATAATGCTTCAAATCATTTTCAAAAAAATGAATATTAAATGAACACTAAGTTCAAAGCTTTTGTAGTAAGAGAAGCTGAAAACGGGGTTTTTAAGAGCGCTGTTGAAGAAAGAAAGGTGGATGATTTACCCATAGGAGATATTCTAATTAGGGTGTTCTTTTCATCAATAAATTACAAAGATGCACTTTCAGCTTCTGGAAACAAAGGCGTTTCTAAAAACTATCCGCATACACCTGGAATTGATGCTGCAGGTATCATAGCAGATTCTTCAAGTAATAAATTCAAAATTAACGACAAAGTAGTAGTCACTGGTTACGATCTAGGTATGAATACTTCAGGTGGTTTTGCTGAATACATCCGGGTTCCAGAAGAATGGGTGTTAAAACTACCGTCAAATATTTCTCTAGAGCAATCAATGGGAATTGGCACAGCTGGTCTTACAGCCGGCATGTGTGTAAAGCTTTTAAAACAAAAGAATAGTCTCATTGAAAAAGAAGCCATTGTTACTGGAGCGAGTGGAGGAGTAGGTAGTCTTTCTGTATATCTTTTATCAAAGTTAGGGGCTCGCGTTACCGCTGTCACATCAAAAATTGATGCGCATGATTTTCTGATCTCAATTGGTGCAAAAACTATTATCAATCGTGAGCAAATGTTTGACCAATTTCGCCACCCTTTGTCAAAGTCAAGGTACGACATTGGTATTGATGTGGTTGGTGGCAACGTTCTTTCTGGCCTGTTAACCTGTATGAATCGCGAGGGTATAATTACCTGTTGTGGTAATGTTGTAGGAGCAGATTTTAAAACGAGCGTATTTCCATTTATTTTAAGAGGAAACAGTTTGATCGGAGTTGATTCTGCTGAGCGTCGCCTTAGCGAAAAAGAATGGCTATGGAAAATGTTCGCAAGCGATTGGAACATTGATTGTTTGGATAAAATTTATAGAACCGTATCGATTGATAATCTAGAAAGCGAGATCGAAAAGATTTTGAAGGGTGGTCAAATCGGTCGAGTAGTTGTCGCAATGCAATAAGGTTTCGACTTCCTTATTGTAAAAGTTTATTACTTAGAACTTGGCGTTAAGTTTTAAAGTGAACTGAGTCCCTAGCTTAGGACCACCGATAATCTCTCGGTGGAGATCATTGTTGATATTATTCAAATTCAACAACAGATCGTATTGTTCATTAAAGCGATATCCCAACATTCCATCGATTACTAAGTAACTTTCAATAGTTCCGTAGTGAACGCCAGCTGACCATTCAAATTCTGGAATATATCTTGCGCCCAAATTTCCAAACAGTCCTTTTTCAGCAATATAAGATACCTTGCCGTTCACTTTAAACTTAGGAGCGTTTACCGGGTCATAGTCACGCGTAAGCCTATTATAGAATCTATCTTTACCGATGTAAGAAAAGTTAAGATCGAGAGTGATATTTTTAGATAAGAATGCGTAAATGCTTGCATCCATACCCCAGAGATTCACTCGCCCATAATTAATATTAGTAAAAACGATTGGAGGCGAAATTGGCCATTTATCATCGGTAATATAAGCACCTAAGGTATCTCCATTTTGATCAATATCCATCCATGAGCCTTGACGTTGAGCTTGAGAAAGTTGCCAAATATTCGTTTGCTCACCATTGACCCCTGCGAGTACCGTCAGTGCTAAAATATCTTCCCATTCTGCACTGCCATAAGGGATATATCTACTACCAACAACACCGTCACCACCATCAACATAGTTGCTTTGTTGCATGGCTGGAACAACACCCATGATCTCAGGGTCAGGGTTGTCGATACCATACCAGCCGCTTTGCGATGTATCCAGTACAACCGGAGTTATAAAGGTAAGATCACTTACAAAGCTTGAGTAGGTGCTATTATAAAGGTCAAACGTAACTCTAAACATATCAGATACGATTCCAGAGTATCCAAATTCATGGGTCCAAACCGTCTCAGATTCAATTTCACTTATACTTCTATAATCATCAGCGGAGACTTCTTTACCAGGTCTGCCTAAAACTGCAGGGATATATAGCATGGCGCCCTGAGGCAGCTTAGCAAGTTGAAATTCTGTTTTAGAATTGGCCCTAACATCCCAATACATCAAGTTATCAAGCGAGTCTCTAAAGAAGGAATATCCATCGGCATTTCCTCGAGCCATGACAGAGAAAATACTGTACTGAGCAGCTTTTACATCTAAGTAAAGACCCTGCGATGAAGGGGTGTTGAATGCTTTAGCCGATGTAAGACGAAAAGTGTGGTTTTCAGTTGGTTTAAATAGAAGACCGATTTTAGGGGAGACTTGAGGAATGTAGTTGGCGCTACTTCCATCTAGGGGATCGTTTAAAAAGCTGAATCCATTTTCATCATCAGTTAGGCCGCTGTGAAGGTCTATTCGACCAGCAAGAACCAGCTCCAGATAAGAATTCAGCTTAGTTTGAGACTGGGCATACAACCCAAATTCATTAGTAACAAAAAGCTCGTCCCATTCATCAATCTCTCCATCGCCGTCATTATCTTTACCATCGCGTTTGTTGCTGATAGGGTTTCTACCACCGGTTCCGTCAGGGAGAATGGTTCCAAAAGTCTCAGGCATCGTTCTTTGATAGTCTCCACCCCAGACGAGTTGAGTGTTCATTAAACGCTCTAGCTCTAAGGAATGTTGAAATTGAAAATGAAAGAATTGCGACTCATCGCGTATGATTGTGCCGTTTCTCAAATTACGTGTAGTACCTGAATTGCTTGTATTTAAATAAGCTTGAGCAAACCAATTCTTGTAGATCCAACGTCCTTGATAAAAGTTATAGATCCAATCATTAGCTAAATATCGGCCAATGCCAGTAATGTTGATATTGGTCGCCTTTGCGTGACCAAAATTTAAACTTACAAAATGATCATCTGAAAAATCATAGTCTAATCGAAAATCCATACGTTGGTTTTTGATGTCAAAGTTAGGAAGATCGTCAATTTTATCTTTATTTGCATCTCGAATGATATTATCAGCTTTTAAATAGACTGTGTCAATTATACCATCACCGTCATAGTCGACCTTGATATCCCAACCGTCCCAAGAGGCGCGTCCGTCTTCAAACAGATCATCCAAATCTTCACCATCCAGCCCATCTTCTCTCCATTGCCGGTGATGTTCTTTTTTTTCATCGTCCTCAATATATTCCCAGTCGTGAGCTGTAAAATTGACAGCGGACACTTTGTAGCTAAAATTATTGAATTTACCAGCGTGTCTCACTTGAGCCTTATTGAATTCCCGAGAACCGGTTGTATATCCAACAACTGTACCCAAAGATTCATTTGGACGTTTAGTGATAATATTCACAACGCCTGAATGAGCATTAGGCCCATACAGTGCTGATGATGGACCAAGTACGACCTCAATTTGACTCACATCGTCCGAAGAAAGAGGAATGGTATTGTACGCTATTAACCTTAGGGAGGGAACATTAGCCATTCTCCCATCAGTAAGTGTCAAAAGCCTACTTGAAAAACTTGAATTAAATCCTCTTGCGCTTAAGTTATAACTATCCATGCCTGATGCCGTAAAGTCAACGCCTTTAATATTTTTAAAATAATCACCAAGATTAGGGTTGCTTTCGCTACGAATTTTTAGTTCCGATATTACAGACATTGCAGCTGGAGCATCTGTAATTTTTTCACGCTTTCCTCGACTAGCCGTAACCACATATTCCTGTAGTTGAATTGCTGAAACGGATAACTTAATAACCATGCTTTGAAAAGATGCAACTTGATCAGAATTAATATTTAAAGTGGTTTTATAGCTTTCATAGCCAATAAAAGTAGCCATTAGTTCATAAGTACCGCTGGGTACATTATTAATTTCAAAATATCCATCGGCGTCGGCCGCTGCACCAAGATTTGTTCCACTCAAAACAACGTTTGCTCCAGGCAATGAGTTACCAGATCTTAACTCAGTAATTTTACCCGAAACTTTAAACTGAGCAGAAGCGCTTCCCAAAAGAAGCAAATAGTATAAGTAAAATTTTTTCATAGGGTAACAATTAGAAAAAAGGGGCAATAATAAACATTGCCCCTTTTTCATTGTCAAATGATAGACTAAACTTTCTTATAGTTTAGTGATTATGGTCTTCGTCGTGTCTTTCCCAAACTGACTTAACAGTAATGACTTCATCTGTTGGAACACAAAGACCCTCGCGGACTTTAAAGTACATCTTTCCACCAACATTTGGGTTTGCACCAGAAAACACTTTGTCAGCATCGTTAACGATTGCAGGCGTAGCTGGATTAGAGCTATCAACCATATTCACATATGGCACACCAAGAGGTGTTGTTCCACCACCACCGGCAAGGTTGTCATAATGCATGAAAACAACCATATCTCCAATGCCTACAGTTCCATCTCCATCTAGATCAGTCAAAGGGTTCTTAGCATCAACTGCTTGAGCGTTTGCTGATAGTGACGCATTATAGAAAAAGAAAGTCATCATATTGCTGTAAGCAGCTGGGATAGCGTCTCTTTTAAGAAAACCACCTTCGTAGGCTGGGTTTAATACTGCTGGGTTAGGGTCAGCAGAGGCGATATTGCCATCGGCATCGTTAAATTGAAGATTGTAACCTTGAATGACTCTATCGTCAGCTTCGCTCCATGAATCCATAACTTCAGTATAACGAGAGCTATGACCATCAAGATCAACATAATCTATTTTAAGTTCATCATGCTCGCCTTCAACAACGCTATAACTTCCACTGTTAAACGGAGGAAGAACAGCTCCCCCTAATACTGGGTCAGGTTCTATCATGAAATTGCCGAGCTTTTCCATACCATTCTTATCAAAATCAGTGACGTAAACTCCCTGATCAGTGATTGAAGCTATGGTGATATTTGATTGGCAGTTTGCCTGCCTAATAGTGGGATATGTTCCAGTTACTGCATAAGTACCGGGCTCACCCCTTTTAGGTGCGTCATCAATTTCAAGTGTTAATGCGACTCCAAAACCAGCTAACGCTGCAGGGCTGTTTAATACAACAGCTCTTGGAAAACCAGGCACTACATCACCGTCTCCAAGATCTATTGGACTAACCGTTGCTGCTACGTAACCTTGTGAGGTTTTTCCACCTATTGCTTGAAAAAAGGCCTCAGTAGCGGCATCCCCGTTTGAATCCCAATCCAAGTAGTTTTTGTAACGCTGATTTTTATCTTCGCCAGCAGGAACGCTAACCACTCTTTCATATAAGAGATCTATCGACTCCAGCTCCCATTCTCCAACAATAGGCCCGTTGTTAACGCCCTTATCATCATCTTCACATGCTGTGAACATTAATGTTGCGGAAATAGATAGAAATAAAACTTTAGATAAAAGCTTTTTCATTATGTTCTCTCCTTAATAAGTGTGTAATTAAATTTTTTACGTACTTCAGTTAAAAGCAGAATTCACTGATTTAGACTTCCAAAAAGTACACCTTTACTTTTAATTGGGCAAATATTTTTTACATTCATCGAATTTCAAATTTTATCTTATATAAGATTGGTTAAAAATTGTAATTTCATACTTAATATATTTATTTTTTATGAAAATAGGCGTTCTAATCAAGCAAGTACCAGGTTCTGAATCCGCGTTACCGATCAATTCAACGGTTGATTGGCTGGATGAAAATGCTGTCACCTATATAATGAATGAAAGCGACACCTATGCAATTGAAGAAGCCATGCAAATTAGTGAGGCTAACCAGGAATCAGAGGTGGTAGTTATCAGTATGGGGCCAGAAAGAGTGCAAAAGATTCTTAGAGAAGGGCTGGCTAAAGGTGCTGACCGCGCAATACACATAGTTACAGGTGAGCGTGAATCAACCGACCCTCTTAGTACGGCAAAAACCTTAGCTGAAAATATTAAAGATGAAAATTTTGATATTATATTTTCCGGTTTACAATCGGATGACTTCGGTTTCGGTCAAACTGGAGTAATACTTGGCGAACTATTAAATATGTCTACAGCGACGCTCGCTATGTCAACTGAGCTGGTTGGGAATGAAATTAAAATTAAACGGGAGCTCGAGGCTGGGTATTTTCAGTGGGTTACGATGTCCCTACCAGCATCTATAAGCGTACAATCTGGCTGCAATACTCCTAGATATCCTTCTTTAAAGGGTATTATGGGTGCAAAGAAAAAAGAAATAAAAGCTTACCAGGTGTCTTCTTTTGGTCAGCAACAGTCCATTCAAAAAATTTATACGCCCAAAAGCTCTAAAGAGACCGTGATGATTGAAGGCTCTACAGATGAAATTGTAGCAAAACTTGTAGATGTTTTTAAAAATGAGATTAAAATAAATTAAGGTATTTTATGGACATTTTGATCGTTTTGGAAAACAGTAATGGAAAAATTCACAGAATGAGTCTCGAAGCTATTTCGGCAGCACAAAATCTTGCATCTGAATTTGATTTAAAGATAGCTGCTTTAGCTATGGGTGAAAATGCAAATGCTCTGTGCGAAGAAGCCTCAAGATTTAACCTCGAAGAAATAATTAAAGTTGACAACGATCTGTTATTAGAATACTCTTCAGATGGTTATGCTGAAACTTTGAACCAGGTTATTTCACGTGAAAATCCAAAATTTATTTTTTTTGGGCACACTTATCAGGTCCGAGATTATGTACCAAGGCTCAGCGCGAAACTCATGAAACCCTTTTTGGCAGATAATGTTGCTATCAACCTAAGCGAGCATTCTGTTTCTTGTACAAAACAGATGTTTAATGCAAAGCTACTTTCTGATATCCATACCTCTAACAGTGGACCGTTTCTAATTAGCTTCCAATCGGCTGCATACAGCTCTGAAGAGATTAAATCTGGTGACTGTCCTGTAAGAGATGTTAGGGTTGAACTTGAAACTTCAATGATTAAAACAAAGTCTGAAAAACCATTTAAGGAATCGAGTGACGATCTCGATCTAACATCAGCCGATCTAATTGTTTCCGTTGGTCGAGGAATTGGTAAAGAAGACAATATTCCTTTAGCTAAGAATTTAGCTCAAGCTATAGGTGCAGATTTATCGTCATCTCGCCCAGTTGTAGATTCGGGATGGCTTCCCTCCATTCATCAAGTTGGAAGCTCTGGCCAATCTGTATCACCAAAAATGTATTTAGCTTTAGGCATTTCTGGTGCAATTCAACATGTTGTTGGAATGAAGGGATCGAAGTACATTGTTGCAATTAACAAAGACCCTGATGCGCCAATCTTTGAAATTGCTGATTATGGGGCAGTTGGGGACCTTTTAGAAATTTTACCAAAGTTGACCGAAGCTTTTAATTAGAATTTTAAATGCTGACAGGAATTGAACGCATTGCCTTTATTGCTCTGATCATTATTTCAGTGAGTTTATCATTTGTAACATTTTCAAGAATGTTCAAGATAATTTCTCGAGGATCAGACCCGCTAAATTGGAAAACAGTTATTAAAAATTGGCCGCGTGGATTGGCTGTTTTTCTAAGTCAAAAAACTTTGTTTAAAACCCGACCTGTTGTTGGAGCTATACATACAGGTGTCGCCTGGGGGTTTACTCTATATCTGTTTGTTAATGTAGTTGATGTTTTCTACGGAATGATTCCGAATTTCAGATTTTTACCTAATAGCTTTATCGGTGATCTGTATCGATTCTTTGTGGACATTTTTAGTATTTTAGTTTTGTTTGGCGTAGTAGTATTTCTCTTCAGACGCTTTGTTGCTAAAGACAAACGTTTGGAAACCAACGATCCTGTCATGCTTAGCGAATCTGCAAAAAAAGGCATTAAAAGAGATTCTTTTATTGTGGGACTTTTTATCGTTTTACATGTCGGTTTTAGATTTATTGGCGCATCTTTTGAAATTGCTATTCATGGAAGCGATTTAAGTCAACCGGGTGCTAATGTGTTAGCTTTAGCGTGGACCAATTTGTCAAACGAAACGCTTATCATTGGAGAACATGTTAGCTGGTGGATGGCTCTTGGTTTAATTTTATTATTCACCCCTTACTTTCCTTATTCAAAGCACGCACATTTATTTATGGGCCCTTTAAACTATATGGCTGCAAAAGAAAGACGATCGCTTACTACTTTAGAAATAATGGATCTCGAAGATGAAACTATCGAACAATTTGGAGCATCAAAGCTAGAACACCTTCCTCAAAAAGAGTTACTAGACGGATACGCATGTATAATGTGCAACAGGTGTCAAGATATTTGCCCTGCTTACCAAACGGGCAAAGAATTATCTCCCGCAGCCTTAGAAATAAATAAGCGGTATTATTACAATGAAAATATGAAAGATTTTGCTAATGGATCAGACAGCCTAGAGTCTCTATCAAAATGGATGCTCTCTGAGGAAGCTGCATGGTCTTGCACCACTTGTGGTTTTTGCATTGATGCTTGTCCAGTAGGCAATGAGCCAATGGTTGATATTTTAAGAATGAGACAAGATCTTGTATTAATGGAAAGCAAATTTCCACGTGACGCCATGGAGGTTTTTGATAAAATTGAAACGTACGGAAATCCTTGGGGTATGCCTACTCAAAATCGAGAGGATTGGACACAGGGTATGGATATTCCTGTAATGCGAGAGAAAGGATCAGCAGAATATCTCTATTGGGCAGGTTGTTCGGGAGCATATGATGACAGAGGAAAAGATATTTCACGCTCAGTAGCAAAAATAATGAAAGAGGCTAAAATTGACTTCGCGATTTTAGGTAATGAAGAAACATGCACCGGTGATTCAGCTCGACGCATTGGAAATGAATATTTGTTTCAAATGCAAGCCGCTCAAAACATTGAGAACTTTGAAAAATATAATGTAAAAAAAATCATAACCCAATGTCCGCACTGCTTAACTACTTTGAAAAATGATTATGCTGAAATAGGGGTAGAGCTAGAGGTCATTCATCATTCAGAATTGATTGCGGATTTGATTAAAAACGAAAAAATACAACCTGAAGCCACAATTGAAGATGACATAACTTTTCATGATGCATGCTATGTTGGGCGCCATCACGGAGAATATGACGCACCGAGGCAAATTTTACAATCCGTTTTAAAAGATTCTTCTTCACTTAAAGAAATGCCTAGAAATAAAGAACAGAGCTTTTGTTGTGGCGCCGGAGGTGGTAATATGTGGTACGAGATAAAGCAAGGTAAGCGCATAAACGTAGAACGTTTTGAAGAGGCAATCGATACAGGTGCCAAAAAAGTAGCTACGTCATGTAATTTTTGTATGATAATGATGGAGGATGGAAAAAAAGTAACCGGTCAAGACAAAAATATGGAAGTCTTTGATATTGCAGAACTCGTTGCGGAAAGAATCTAAATAATTTTTCAATGTTCTTAAAATTTAAAATTAAACGATTGATTGTCGTTAGTTTGTTTGCCTATGCCCATTCATACGCAACTGAAATAAACGCTGAAACGTTGCGACTCAAATCTTTAAAAGCGACGCGAACTGATAAAGCCCCGGTTGTGGATGGTGTTATAGATGATCTAGTGTGGTCCAATGCTCAACTTTTAGATGACTTCATCCAGTATGAGCCCTACAACCTTGTTCCTGCATCGGTCAAAACCCAAGTGCGCGTTTTGTATGATGATAATAATATTTATATCGCTTTTGAAAATTTTGATCCAGATCCAGATGGAATAATGACGAGGATGAGTAGAAGAGATGATTACGAGCAAATTGATAAAAATACTGATTGGGTTGGATTTGGTTTTGATTCTAATGATGACGATTTAACGGGTAATTGGTTTATGTTGACAGCTGCAGGGGTTCAATTAGATGTTTCCATAAACGAAACGCGTGGGTTTAGAAGTGCTTATGACATCAGCTGGAACGCAGTTTGGGATGGAGAAACTTCCATTCACTCAGAAGGATGGTCGGCTGAGATTCGTATTCCATTTAATGTATTCCAATTTTCCAAAAACAGCGAACAAGTCTGGGGTGCCACATTTCAGAGAGGTTATTTCGCCAAACAAGAGCAAATTCATTGGCCTGGAAGATCCAAAGGAGTTCGAGGTACCGTGCCATATTATGGTCAAATTTTGGGCATAAAAGACATACCCCAACCTAAGAATCTTGAAATTGTGCCTTATTTCTTGGCAGGGCAAACTCAAAGCGAAGATTTGAGTAAGGAGACCAATTTGGGACTAGATCTGAGATACAACATTAATTCTTCGACTACCTTGAATATGGCTTTTAATCCTGATTTTGGTCAAGTCGAAGCAGATCCATCTGTATTGAATTTATCTGCTTTTGAAACTCGATTAAATGAAAAAAGGCCCTTTTTTGTTCAAGGGGCTAATTTTTTTAGTAGTTGGATGAGAGTATTTAATTCAAGAAGAATAGGCCAACGACCAGGGTTCATTGAGCCAGATGCAGGAGATATTGTTGATCGCCCAAACGAAACTACAATCTTAAGTGCTGCAAAGATCTTAGGACAAACATCAACAGGAGTTAAATACGGAATCATCAACGCAGTTACGAACCAAGAGTATGCAAGTTTGGAACTAGAAAAAGATGGAAAAATAGTTAAGGAAGATTTTTTAATTGAGCCTTATTCCAATTATTTTGTTGGTAGAGTGACCAAGCCTTTTATCAATGAGTTATCAGCCATAGGCCTTATGGCAACCGATCTCAAACGCGAGGGTTATAGTGATGTTGCCACAAGCCTTAAAGGAGACTTTCTTATTAATTTGTTGGATAATAAGTTTTCTTTCACAGGTGAATATGGATCAACTATTAACAATGATAAAACTGGATTTGGTGGAAGATATCGAATCAGCTACAGGAATCCTGTCCTATGGGAGCTTGCAGCGTGGGGAGGTTTTTATGATGACAAGTGGGATGTTGGAGCCATGGGGTTTCAGCAAAAAAACAATAACTGGTATACCGGTGCACGATTATCGCTACGCACCGATCAGCCAAGAGGCGTTTTCCTTAATCAAGAATTAAATTTTAGGCAATGGATATCAGGGAGACATAATGGATTTATTACGAGAAATAATTTTGAAATTGAAAATGATAATCAAATTTCCAACTTTTGGAGATTTGGATTTCAAATACAATTAAATCCTCAAACCTATGTTGATGATGATATTTATAGAGATTCTCGAGCTGTTTTAATTAAAGACGAAGCTTGGCAGGAGTATAACGTTTGGGTATCTACTGATACCAGAAAAAAATATGTCATTAGGCCATGGTACAAAATCAACAAAGGTGATGGCATTGATAATATCTATCGTGACGATCAAATTGAATATGGAATTGATTTGACACTAAAGCCTACAAACAATATAAATTTTTCTATTAATTCTTCGATCGAAAATAGAACGGGCTTTATGCAGTGGGTGGATATTATTGATAGCCAAAACGGTAAGTTTGAAGATTCAAATGGTCGATATGATATAATATATGCAAAAACAAAAAGAGACCAGATTAATCACAAAGTTAGATTAAATGTTACATTTAATCCAAAAATGACCTTTGAAGCTTTTTATCAACCATTCAATGTGGACATGAATTATGAAGATTATTACAGATTAAATCAGAAGGAAACTTTTAGAACAAGCTCATTCAATTATGAGGGCAACGAAAGTTTCCAAATTGAAAACCAAAGAGGTACTTTTGTATTCAGATGGGAATTTCGCCCAGGGAGTTTGATTTATTTAGTTTATAATTTGAATGACAACAACTATTTTTCAGATGAGGACAATGAGTGGGATGATGAAAGATCAAATTCACTTTTTATGAAGTTGGATTATTTTTTACAACCCTAAACTTTACCTAACTCTCTTTCCTATAAATCTTAACTGCAGATCTAAGTTCTCCAAAGTAGATTCTTTCAGCGTGCTTGGCTAAGTGAGCGGTGATGACTAAATAAGCCCAGGTAGGAATGGGGACGTCTGTGCACCCTTTTATCAACACTCGTTTCTCAGAATAATCCGACCATTTTATTTGCTCTACTTTACTTCTGAAAGTTTTTTCTTTAAGAATACCTTCATCAAGAAAATCGTCTAAATGAATGGTCTCCATTTAGTCCAAAATTTTATCCGAGGACATGTAGACCTCTTTATTGTCTCCCATAAAATGATGGTAATCTAAAATACCATATCCTTCAAAATGTCTGGTAGGACAGCTTTTACAAACTGGCTTACCATCAGTTCGATGTTGAACTAAATTGAGAAGTTTTTTGTCAGTTTCAGATGCTCCTGCAACTAACTGTTCATCAGTCTCAACATACCAACGCATAGTAATTAGGTATTTATATTTTTTTGATTCACTATCCTTTTTGCTCATAATAAACTCCTAAACTTTAGAAAGATACTATCTAAACATAACCCTTGATTATGAAAAGATTTTTACAGTTTTTTTAATGCTTTTTATTAACAAATCAATATCCTGGGTATCATTATATATGTAGAAACTAGCTCGAGCTGATGAAGAGATACCTAGGGCGTTCATTATTGGTTGCGCGCAATGATGTCCAGCTCTGATACAAATATTATCGGTATCAACAAATTTGGCCAAATCATGCGAATGAATATTGTCAATATTAAAAGGGACAACAGCACCTCTCAAAGCTGGATCTCCATATAGCTTGATACCATCAATCTCTGATAGTGCTTCTAATGCATACTTAAGAAGAAAATCTTCATGCTCTTTGATTTTTTGCATGCCTATTTCACTTAAAAAATTCAATCCCTCGCCCAGTCCAATTACTTGAGCAATATTAGGTGTTCCTGCTTCAAATTTCCAAGGAACCTCATTCCACGAAGATTTTTCAAGTTCAACCATGTTTATCATTTCGCCACCGCCCATGAAAGGATTCATATCCTCAAGTAGCGATTTACGTCCTATCAAAACTCCAGCACCAGTTGGGCCAATCATTTTGTGACCAGAAAATGTATAAAAGTCACAATCTATTTTACTTATATCTACTGGAAAATGAGGCGCTGCTTGAGCGCCATCAACTAAAGTAATAATATTTTTTGATTTTGCAGCATCTATAATTTCTCTAATAGGGTTTATTGTGCCAAAAACATTTGACTGATGAACCACAGCAACAATACCACTATTTTCTAATAGGGAATTAAGGTTTGTTAAATCGAGCGTACCATCTCTGTTGATAGATATATACTTGAGTGGAGAAGATGTTTTTTCAGTAACAATTTGCCAGGGGACTAGATTGCTATGATGCTCCATTTCTGTAATTAAAACACCTTTGTCTTCGTTAAGAGAGTTCATTCCCCATGAGTAGGCGACTAAATTTATAGATTCAGTGGTACCACTAGTAAAAATAATTTCATGAGTATCGGGTACATTAAAAAATTTTCTTACTATATTTCTTACACCCTCGTACTCATTAGTTGCTATATCACCAATCTCATAAAGTGCGCGATGAACATTTGCGTTATAAGAAGAGTAGTATTCAGCCAAGGCATCAATGACTTTTTGAGGTTTTTGCGTAGTTGATGCAGAATCTAAATAGATTAAATCCTTTTTGTTTTTATAAATAGGAAATTGATCACGTATTTCAGATACGGGAAGCATTATAGCATACCAAGCTGTAATTTGGCAGATTCATTAATCATGTCCCTGTCCCAAGGAGGGTCCCATACTAATTCAACTGTAACTTCAGCAGTACCAGGGATACCTTCAATTTTTTGTTTCACTTCTGTCGCTATCATATCTCCCATACCGCATCCAGGCGCAGTCAGTGTCATTTTGACTTCAACGTTAGTCCCTTTTTCTTTATTATCGCTCAGCTCGCAAGAATAGATCAACCCTAGATCAACAATATTTACCGGAATTTCAGGATCATAACATGTCTTCATTGCTTCCCAAACTGCATTTTCATTTGCTGTACCATCGGTTTCAACCTCTTCAAGCCATGGTTGAACCTCGGGTATTTTACCAATAGCATCAGCATCAACGCCTTCAATTCGAACTAAATTTCCTCGAACCATTATTGTATAAGATCCTCCAAGAGCCTGTGTAATATGCCCCTCTTCACCCTTTTTTAAAGTTATTTTATTGCCAAAAGGTATAAGGGTAGCTTCACAGTCTCGCTCAATAGTTACCTGTTCATCAATATCTGAATACATTTAAATCAAAAGCTCCTTTTGAATCTTATTGATTGCATTACTAAATCCATTGGTTCTTTGACTGCTTATTGCACGGTCAAGCCCAACAGATTCAAGAAAATCCTTTCCATCAATTGCTAAAATTTCTTTTGCTGTATGACCATTAAATGATCGCTCAATTAGTGAAAGTAAACCTTTCACAATCATAGCATCGGAATCGGTTTTAAAGAAAAAATTATCTTGTCTCATCTCGCCGGTTACCCAAGCTTGAGACGTACATCCATGAATACGATTTTTCTCACATTGATTTTCAGCGCTAAGACCTTCGGAGTTTTTAGCTAAATCAACTAAATAAACGTATTTATCTCTTGGGTCTGAAAAGATAGAAAATTCTTCTTTAATTGATTGAAGTTTTTCTGGTATGGTAGTCATGACAGTAAAAAATTTTCAATTTGCTTTGTTATCAAAAAATCAACATAAGACTTGGCTTCTGTTTGTTGAATTTTTTCAACAATATCAGAAACAAAACCTTTCATAATTAACTGATTGGCTTTTGCTTTACTCAGTCCGCGTGATTGAAGGTAAAAAAGAGCTTCAATATCTATCTGTCCAGTAGTTGATCCGTGAGAGCATTTGACATCTTCAGCGTATATTTCTAGCTGAGGATTAGAGTTCATAATAGCCGATGGACTTAAAAGAAGATTTTTATTAGACTGATTAGCGTTGGTTGAATGAGTATTTTCATCAACAATTACCTTGCCATTAAAAACTCCTGATGCACTATCCGAAAGAATATATTTAAAGAGTTGATCGCTTTGACATGCGCTGCTGGAATGATTAACGACTACATTCTGATCGTGATGTTGATTTTTCTTTGCTACGCATAAGCCATTGATACTGGTATCTGCTCCTTGCGCATTCAAATTCAAATTAATATCATTTCGACAAACAAGTGACCCGCTTGAAATGAAATTGCTTCGAAGCAAGGCATCTGCTTTTAGATTATAATTCGTAAATCCTACATGGTGCGATTTTTCATACTCCTCTTGAATTCTAACGTGATCAAGACAAGCGTTATCCTCCAAAGTAATTTGAGTTACTGCGTTAGTAAAATATGCAGTTTCTGTCTCTCCAATGTAGTGTTCAATAATAGTCGCATTCGAATTTGTGCCAATATGAATATCAAACCTTGGATGATTCATTAGCTTATCAGTTGTTTTAGTTGTGAGATAAATTATTTGAAGAGGTTTATCAATAGTAGCATTTTTAGCGATACTGATTGGCAGCCCAGAATTCATCATTGATGTATTGAGAGCTAAAAAAGGATTTGTTTTGCTTGTCCATTGTAATAATTGATTATCAATCAAGAAAGCTTCGGGGTTAGAATTTAAATAGTCGTTTCCAGATGAAATGACTATTTCCTCAGGTAGCTGAGAAAGCTGAGATTGATAGTGTCCATTTATGAAAAAAAGTAAATAACAATTTGAAAATTTTGCTGGAATTTTTTTTGGTATTGATGGAAGATCAATATCTTTGGTTATTCGAAATTTTTCTTTGTTTAAAACAGAAAAATCAGTGAACTGCCATTCTTCCCATTTTTTTGTTGGAAGACCTGTTTTAATAAACCTCTCAAAAGCTTGAGTTCTTAGCGTGCGAAGCCTGCTATCCGTAGTAGGATTATAGTCAAGTAAGTTTGAAAATTGTTTTTCAAAATTGATCATTTTTCGAGCCAGGAATATCCTTTTTGTTCAATCTCATGAGCTAAATCCATATTACCAGATCTCACAATTTTTCCATCAATCAAAACATGAACTTTATCAGGCTTCATGTAGTCAAGCAATCTTTGGTAATGTGTAATTGCGATGAAAGATCGTTGATCATTGCGATAATCGTTTACACCTTTTGCAACAATTTTAAGTGCGTCAATATCTAAACCTGAATCTGTTTCATCAAGAATAGACAACTTTGGTTCTAAAGTGAGCATTTGTAAAATTTCGTTTCGTTTCTTTTCTCCCCCAGAGAAACCATCATTGACAGCTCGACTTAAATATTTTTCATCCATATTCACCAATTTTAATTTTTCGCGAATAAGCCGCATAAAATCAGCAGCGTTGATTTCATCCAAGCCATTGTGTTTTAGCTTGGCATTAAGCGCCGCTTTCAAGAAATAAGTGTTGTTGACACCTGGAATTACGACAGGATATTGAAAGGACATGAATATTCCTTCCAAAGCACGCTCCTCTGGTGATAAGTCTAGAATATTACTTTCGTTAAAAAAAATTTCACCTGAAGTTATTTCGTAATCCTCGCGTCCTGCTAGGATGTTTGCTAGTGTGCTTTTTCCTGACCCATTTCTGCCCATAACTGCATGGAGTTCACCTTGCCCAACGCTAAGTGAAATACCATTTAAAATGGTTTTGCCATTAACGCTTGCATGAAGATTTTTTATATCAAGCATATTGTAGCTCACCTAAAAGTTTCATCAACCGACAGCACCCTCAAGACTAACTTCCATTAATTTTTGAGCTTCAACAGCGAATTCCATAGGTAATTCATTAAATACTTCTTTGCAAAAACCGTTGACAATCATCGAGACCGCATCTTCAGTTGACACCCCTCTTTGATTGCAATAAAAGAGTTGATCTTCACCAATTCTCGATGTTGACGCCTCGTGCTCCATTTGCGCTGAGGGATTTCTAACATCAATGTAAGGAAATGTATGAGCTCCACAATCTTCACCGATCAAAATCGAATCGCATTGCGAATAATTTCTGGCATTTTCCGCACCCTTCATAATTTTGACTCCACCTCTATAAGTATTTTGCCCTTTGCCAGCAGAGATTCCTTTGGAAATAATTGTACTCTTAGTATTTTTTCCAAGATGAATCATTTTGGTTCCTGTATCAGCTTGTTGAAAATTGTTTGACAGCGCAACTGAATAAAATTCTCCCACAGAATTATCGCCTTTTAATATACAGCTCGGATATTTCCACGTTAGAGCAGAACCTGTCTCTACTTGAGTCCAGGAAATTTTAGAATTTTTTCCTAAACAATTGCCTCTCTTTGTTACAAAATTATAAATACCGCCCTTTCCAGTCTTTGGATCCCCAGGGTACCAATTTTGGACGGTTGAATATTTTATCTCAGCGTTATCATGCGTTACGAGCTCAACAACAGCAGCGTGGAGCTGATTTTCATCTCGCATTGGTGCTGTACACCCTTCAAGGTAACTAACATGACTATCATCATCAGCTATGATTAGGGTTCTCTCAAATTGCCCTGTGTTTGCAGCATTAATCCTAAAATATGTTGAAAGTTCCATTGGGCAACGAACCCCTTTGGGTATGTAAACAAAACTACCATCGCTGAACACAGCTGAATTGAGAGCGGCAAAATAGTTATCAGAAACTGGAATAACTTTTCCAATGTATTTTTTGACAAGGTCAGGATGATTTTGGACCGCTTCTGAAAATGAACAAAATATGACTCCATGTTTCTCTAGCTCTTCCTTGAATGTTGTGGTAACAGATACACTATCAAAAACGGCGTCAACAGCAACATTTGATAGCATCTTTTGCTCTTCTAAAGGAATGCCGAGCTTGTCATAAGTCTTAAGTAATTCAGGATCAACTTCGTCTAAGCTTTTCAACTTTTTTTTCTTTTTTGGTGCAGAAAAATAAGATATTGACTGAAGGTCAATAGCTGGATATTTTAATTTTGACCAATTTGGTTCTTTCATTTTAAGCCATTTCTTGTATGCTTCAAGTCTCCATTCCAAAAGCCACGTCGGTTCATCTTTTTTTGCTGAAATAAATCTTATAACATCTTCATTGAGTCCAGGAGGCAGAGTATCCTGATCGATATCAGTCACAAAACCGTATTCATATTCCTTTTCAATTGCCGAATCAATGATTTGTTGATTTTTACTCATTTAATTGTCCTTAAGCTGAGAACGAAGTTCCACAACCACAGGTCCTTTCTGCGTTAGGGTTAACAATTTTAAATCCACCATTGAGTATGTCATTTGAAAAGTCGATTTGCACCCCTTTTAAGTAGAGATAGCTTTTTAAATCGCAAAAAATCTTCATTCCTTGGCTCTCAAATACCTTATCGAATTCTTTTTCATTTTTTTCGAATGACATATTATAATTCAAGCCAGAACATCCCCCTGTAGTCACTTCCATCCGAAGGCCAAAACCTTTTTTTCCATCCGCCTCCATTACTGCACTGAGCCGCTCAGCAGCTTTTTCTGTCATAGCAATACCAGCGTCAAAGACTTCTTGTGTTTTATCTATTGAGGTCATTATTCCCACTCCTCATTAATTGTGATGTGTTCATGATTTTCTAGTTTTTGAACACCAACGCCAAGTTTTTTCTTAGCTTCTTCCGTCATCATTTTTGGATCCCATGGTGGGTCAAACGTAACTTGAACAAAGGCTTGATTGACTTCATCGAGCGCTTCAAGTTTGGAACGAATGTCTTGAGCAATTTGATCCCCCATAGTGCAACCAGGTGTTGTAAGAGACATTACAATATTAATGTCAGATTTATTTTCATCATAAGCTTCTTGAATTTGTATGTCATAAATAAGCCCTAGGTTCCATAAATCTACAGGAAGCTCAGGATCATAGCATTGTTTTAGTATTTCTACAACTTTTGTTTCTTCTATTTTTATCATCACTGCGTAATCTCCTGAAGTGAAGTTTTTGAAAATAAATCCCGCATGTTTTGATTAATTCTTTGAATTGGAGTCAAAATATTGCAAGCTTTTAGCTGATTGCAATCGGAGTTAAAGTAGCAATCCATCAGACCAAGAGGGCCTTCAATTTTTTCAAAGAAGTCTTTGAGGGAAATTTCGTTAAGGTTAGCTGATATTTTGTATCCACCATTTGGACCTTTTACGGCGCTAATGAGCCCCTCCCGACCCATTTGCTGCAATATTTTTGCTAAAAGCTGTTGAGGAATACCATAAGTGGTTGCGATTTCTTTCGTACTAGCAACAGTACCACTGGAATTGTTTTGGATATGACGAAGCGCAATAAGCGCGTATTCAACTTTGCGAGTTATTTTTAACATATTTTAGCTTTCGAAGCGTGAGAATTTAGTAACGGCACTACGTTGTTACAACATCTATATACGATAATTTTAGTCGTATATAAAACTATGTTACTATTATTGCGTCTTTTTTCTGAGTGGTAAACTGACCAATCACGGATGCTTGAATCTTTGATTTTGAATTAAATGATTCGAGATAATTTTTTGCCTCCTCCTTTGGAAGCGCAATCAGCAACCCTCCCGATGTTTGAGCGTCCGCAACCATTAACTGCTTTGTTGTGGAAATATCTTCAGAAAAACTTGTAAAACCTTTTGCATGTTTGAGATTTCTTTTTGTTCCACCAGGAACAATACCCTTTGAAGCTAGCTGTTCAGCGCCTTCCAAAAAAAAGATACTATTGTTATCAAGTATGCAAGAAACATTACTGGCTTGACAAACCTCTTTAAGATGTCCAAGAAGCCCAAAACCAGTTACATCTGTTG
>MDSY01142022.1_pt1 | contig 20839 bp, 17 predicted proteins | sample 811131 | NCBI WGS metagenome assembly MDSY01 (sample SAMN05326643, study PRJNA326480) | marine metagenome | isolation source: seawater | place: Atlantic Ocean: South West | collected 2010 | reverse complement strand
AACAGGTAAAAGATAAAGTAAAAGAAACTTGTTTTAAAAATTTAGGTGTAGAATATCCTATGCAATCACAATTAGTAAGAAACAAAGCTCGAAATAATAGCTTGAAAAACTTTGGTGTCGAACACCCCTCACAATCAGAAGAAGTTAAAACTAAAATAAAAGCAACGTGCTTAGAAAGGTATGGTGTCGAAAATGCTTTAAAGAACACAGAAATACAAAATAAAATAAAAGCTACATGCTTAGAAAGGTATGGTGTCGAAAATGCTTCTCAATCAGAAGAAGTTAAAGATAAAATAAAAGCAACAAATATAGAAAGATATGGAGTAGAATATCCATTACAATCACAACTCGTAAAAAATAAAGGAAAGGCAACTTGTTTAGAAAGATATGGTGTCGGAAATGCTTTTCAATCAGAAGAAGTTAAAGATAAAATAAAAGCAACAAATTTAGAAAGATATGGTGTTGAATATCCATTACAATCAGAAGAAGTAAAAAATAAAGTAAAAGCAACAAATTTAGAAAGATATGGTGTAGAATATTTGTTTCAATCACAACTCGTAAAAAATAAAGTAAAAGCAACAAATTTAGAAAGATATGGTGTAGAAAATCCATTACAATCAGAAGAAGTAAAAAATAAAGTAAAAGCAACAAATTTAGAAAGATATGGTGTAGAAAATGTTTCTCAATTACAAATCGTTAGAAATAAAGTAAAAGCAACGTGCTTAGAAAGATATGGCGTAGAACATTTCACACAAACACAATTATTTAAAGATAAAACGAAGTCCACAAATTTAGAAAGATATGGTGTAGAACATCCTATGCAAAACAAAGAAATATTTGAGAAAATACAAAAATGTGGATTCCGAAGAAAATCATATACATTTAAATATGGGGAAACAATAAACTGCCAGGGGTACGAACCTTGGACCTTAAAACACCTAGAACAAAATTATAACTATACTTATGAAGATTATATGAATGAACCAAAAGAAGAGTTTTGGTATGATACTAATGATGGTAAAAAACATAAATATCATAAAGGTGGAGATATACCATTCCTAAAAGAAAATAAACTAATAGAAGTCAAATCTGATTACACATTTTATGCGAATTTCTATGTAAATCTTCTGAAAGCTCAGTGTGTATTAGAAAAAGGATATGATTTTGAGTTCTGGGTTTATGATAATAAAAAATTTTTATCTATAATTGATTCTAAATTTATGACTAGCAAATTTATTGTTAATATTCAATTGCTGGACGTATTAAAATTGAAAAGTATTATTGTAAAGTAAAAAAATAATAAATATGTCTAGAACACAAGGTTTGATTAATTTAAGAAAAGAAAGAATGATTGAAATCCAGTTCAAAGACGGAACTGTTAAAAAAGCAATAAAAAATAGTTTTACGGATACATTTGATGGACCAGTTGATACTATTTCATCAAAAGCAAACTATTTCTCTATTGATATTAAATGGTATACGAAAAAGAACTGTTTTGTTGAACCATTCACCAAAATAGAATATAAAATAGTTTCAAATTTACCAGAAAGATTAAATAAATAAATAAACTAAAATAATAACAAATTTTTTTTATTATTATCACATTTTCAATATATTTTGATGTATATTATTATTATATTTTAGATTTATAATATTAGTTTTCATAACTAAAAATAACTATAATTAAAATAAAAAATATTGTGGGTAAAACTAATCTATAAATATTATCAATATTTATTACTAATAAATTAATTTTTTTATCTATTTCTAATTCTTCCTCTGTAAGACTTAGTGTTTTATCATCATAGTTTATTACTTTTTGAATATTATTTTTTTCCAAAATTAAATCTCTTTCATTTTTTTTTTCTAGTGAATTACTCTCATTTATATTTTTTAACTCATTATGGTTTCTGTTTGTTAGAGTGCTAACTCCTTCTGTATAACTTATAGTTCTTTTAATTCTATTATTTTTATTATTTTTATTATTTTTATTATTTTTATTATTTAATTCGTTTATTACATTTAAAAAATCATTATTACTATCATCTATTTTTTCTTTTTTATTAAAATATTGAAATTTTATACTCATACAGGCATAAAATTGGGGAGTTTTAGTTGTAACCAAACAATAAACAAGTCCACTCTCAATAGAACATAGCATAGATGTGATAAAACAAAGTAAAAAGAAATAATCCATCAATGTATAATAACCCACCACCGGTATTTTACCGGATAAAGTTAATTGTAACGCTAAAATAGTTAGAGGAATAAACACTAGTGTTCCAGTTCTACTAACATTATCCGCGGGCATAAACATTAAAATAAAACTTACGATTACTAAAGTAATAGTCATACCCATATTAATTTTATAATAGTGTGTATATCTTTTTAATTTAAAATTATAGGATAAAACATCAAAATAGTTATTCCTACAACAACTTCTTTTTTGTTTAAGTTTGTTAACATTATATCCTATAACATCCCATTCACTATGTCTAAAACTATCCAAGACATCTATTTGATTTTTTATATCTTTATTTGGAATTAATTTTAAAAGATTATTTGTATAAATCCATGAGCTTATATTCATTACACAATTTTGAGAATCAAATGGAAATTTTGATAGTTCCAGAGGACATGAAAATTTCAGAATAGTAGGTTTACTATAAGTAACATTTCCATCATTATGAAGATATAATCCACCCTTTAAGGTATAAATCTCTGGTAAATTTGCTGCATTTAGAAGTTCTAAATCGGGGGTCCAAATATCATTTGGTGATAATGAAATTAAATTTAAATTACTTATTGTGGAATTCCAAGTAAGTGTCCGGTCTTTCCAATCCATTCTTTGCCATATATTTAATGTGATGGTTTCTTCAACTTGGTTAAATGCCTCAATTGTTTGTACTCCTAAACCCAGTTGGACTTCTAAAGATTCTGAATAATTTATTATGGGTCTCACTCTATTATTATGATTAAAAAGAAGGTTATTAAGTAAATCTTTTTCATCTTTATTGGCGAAACATTGTGAAAATAATAAAAAAAATATTAATTTAAACATACATTTTAAGAACTATATATCTTTAAATAATCTTAATCCGTTATTCTATTCATTCTAAATCTTCTATAATTTAAAATATAACGTAAATATAAAAATTAAAACATATAATATGATTTGTTTCGATGATATAGATAATATTCCTAACTATATAAAAAATAGAATTAGTTTACCTATTATTTCAAATGCGAATTGTAATAAAATAATTAGTTGTAAACCTACATGGGGAATTAATAATAGTAAAGAAATACAAAATATTATCAATTCATATATAAATAATGATAAAATTATTTATATTTTTTTAATTACTGATAATTGTGACCCATTTATAATTCCTCAAAATATCCGTTTATATAGAACTAGTTTATATAAATCAAAAAAAAAAGATAATGAGTATTTGCTACCATATATTTGGGAGGGAATCACCGAAGAAATACCATATTTAAAAAAAGGTGATTTACCCATTGTCGGTTTTTGTGGATTGAATTCTAAATTTAGGAGAAAAACTCTAGAAATGATTTATTATAATAAAAAGATTAAATCAAATTTTATAATAAGAAAATCATTTTGGGGAGGGAAACCGCACGATCCAAAATTAATAAATGATTTTAAAAATAATATAATAACATCTCATTTTAATGTTTGTAATAGGGGGAATGGTAATTTTTCTATGCGATTTTATCAAACTTTATCTTGAGGAAGAATACCAATATTACTAAATACGGATATGATATTACCATTTGAAGAAGAGATACCTTGGAAAAATATTATTGTAATTGGTAATAATGACGAAGAACTCATTATAAATTTATTAAAATATTGGAATACCAAAAATATAATGGAAATGCAGAAAAGATGTAAAGAAATATATAATAAATACTTTTCAAATACTAATTTTTTAGATAAAATTTTATTATATTCTTAATTACAATTTAATAATAACTTAAATTTTAACATTCGGTGCTTATATTATAATTAACATTTCTGATTTTATTATTTATTATTATTTTGGTAATTCTTGATTTATTTTTAAAAATTCTATAAATATTACAAATATATTGATAATTTAAATATAAACATATTCCAATAAAGGGTATATATTGACTCGGTAGTAGTAATGCCATAAAATAAGTAAAAAATGGGTCTTGATGTTTAGCAATTATAAGAAGAAAATTAATAATTGTAATATAACACATTAAACATAATGTATAAAGATAAAAAAACACTTCATCTAATGCCTCAACTCTTCTAGTATTAATAAAACCTATTAAATATAAAAAATTAAATGGTTGAATTACAAAAAAAGAAAAATATACTATAGTCCTCTCAATATTTTTTTCACCAATTAAAGATGTGTTTTTATTATTATTAATTCTATCAATTATGGGGAATACTTCTAACGTTAACACTATGATTAAACATAAAAAAGACACAAGTATATATTTAAAAATATTGAAGTAACTGTATTTTATTTCTAATCGGAGGTCTTGTCTACAAATAGGACATTTCTGTATTTTTCTTATATTTAATTGTTTAAAACAAAAATTACATATAAGAGAATCTTGACAATTACATATTTTATTTAAATCTCTAAAATTATCATGACATACAAAACAAAACATATTAAGAAATATAATAAAAACTTTAAGTATTACTTAAATTTTTATCAAAATAATATTTAGGTTTATTACAAATTCTTAAATGAAAATAGGGAACACCCATACCATGTGAACTAACCCAAAGATATTGTTCTTTTTTCATCTGTTTTTTTATTAAATTAGATGCTTCTTTCCAAAATTCTTTTTTTTGTATTTCTGATGAATTGTCGCTAAAACTTTTGATAGTTGAAAAATTTTTATTTTTTCTTGGTACGGGAATAACCAGTAATGTATCTTTACTTGGATTAAAAAAAGATATAACATATTTATTTTCTGTTTTTTTTATATATTCATTAAAATTTTCATAATTTTGTTTTATAGGAAGATTTTTATTGGTTTTAAATTTTTCTTTAAAAATAATATCTCCTTTTTTTTTTAATACATTCGTGTTCCATTCAAAATTTGATTTTAATCTTTTGGGATATTTAAAATAATTACCCTGGGCCCAATTATTTAGTATATCAATCCATTCTAATTCCATACTTATATATTTAATAAATAAAAAAATTAATAATAAAGTTTTTTTTCAATCTCAACATCTACTTTATGTTTAATCCTTTCGTGTGTATCATCATAAGCATCTAATATATAATAAATTAAATACCCCAATATTAATGTTATTAATAATAGAGATATAAAACCTTGTGATTTGTAAACAGTAGACATTAATTGTTTGTTATTTTTCATTTAAACTTTATTAAGAAATTTTTCTTTACAAAGTAAATTTTTTAGTAAACATTAAATTTTTAGTAGACTTATTAAGTTCATTATAGTATTTAGTTGGTGTATTATCTATATAACTGAAATCCTCACTTAAAATCCACCCAAAGTCTCGCATGTATTCTGCTAATTGTATAAAAGAAAGTATCGGTTCCCTAATAATATTTTTATGTTTCCATGGGAAAAAATACCGAATATTAGATATTTCTTTATAATCTTTAATTAATTCAATGAATCCATTATCTGGTAATTCTACTCTATCTTTCGACCAAAATAATGTATTTTTATCAATCATCCTTACCATAATTTTTGTATAGGAATTACTTCTTTTATTTATTTCATTCATAATATTTGTAAAACCATTATCTATAAAACAATTGTGAATACTAAAACTTAGTAGTATAATATCATATTCTTTCTCAATATAAGAAGTATTATATTTTTTTTTAATATTATCATCAAATAAATTCCAGGGTTCTTTTATATCTTGAATGTAAAAGTTATTATGTTCTTTATTTTCAATATTTTTATAATTATTTATTAGTTGTAAATCATTATCCATTCCATCAATAGTTAATGTCTTATTATTCCAAAGATAATTTATAAAAAACCCACATCCTAAATCAAGAATTTTATAATTATTTTTAATATGTTTTGAAAACCATCTATTTCTAATAATATTACTATTTGTTATATTTGATAGTTTATAGTTATCTTTAATTTGATAGTATTGTAAATTATTATATTTTTTGATATCATTTAAATTCCATGGATTTTGATGATAATCCATTATCATTTTTACTATATTACTACTATTTGGATATTTTTTATTAGGACGATAGTCTACTGCAACCCATTTATTTTTTTCAAAATAACATCTATAAATACCATAATTTTCCTTATTATTTGATATCGAATATGTATTACCATTATTATCTTTCCATGTTTCATCAAACATCAAATCAATCGTCATTTCCCTTTTTGGTTTCAATTTATAAATAATATTTTTGTTATTAGGAATATTTATAATTAAACCATCTGTTTTAAAAAATCCATTTTTAATATGCGATAACATTGATTTATTAAATTTGCATTCTCTAAACATTTCTTCTTCTAATTCTTGAAAAGTTTCTAATACATCTAAAATAATATCAGTATCAAAAATACGCCAGAATTTCTTAGGCCACCATAAACTCCCACATTCTTTATATTGTTTATGAAAATCTGATATTGCTTTAAATTCATCAAATATTTTTTGTTTTATAGTTTTTTTTGAATTATATTTTATGTAAAAGTCATTATCAGTTTTACTAGCATAATCGTGCATTGATTTTAAATCAAGATAATCATTAAAAATACAATCATGATTACTGCTATTATTTCTAATTCCAAAAACTAAGTATAAGTCAAGTTCTTTAATATATTCGGCATCCAGATTAAAATATTCATAATGGTCTGATAATGGAGGAAATACTAAATCTTTATCAAAGTTTTTTTTGACTTCACCATCTATCTTAGGTGTAATAATAATTTCATTTTTTATAATATTTAATAATTCAATTGGTTGAATATGATTTGGATTAATATACTGGGATTTTTTATCGGTATTTGTTAAATACATTATTTCATTAAAGTCATTATAAAATAAGTTTCCACCTTTTTTTAATACCGGTACTTTATCTATAGGAGGTCTTGATTTTATATTAACTTCGGTATTATTATATAAATTCTTATGTAGTTTTTTATTTCTAAATTTTTTCTTAAATTGTAGTGATAATATTAATTTATATAAACATTTGAAGGGTTTTAAATCTTTATATTCAAAATAATAAGTAAAGTTATGTTTATTAAAAGAATCTTTATATAACTTTGGGAAACTAATTCCATTTAAAATACCTATTTTGAATAAATCTTTTTTATTATAATTTAGTAATGAATCAAAATAATAAGAACTATTTGATTCATAACTATTAAGATCAATATTACATAATTTAATTATTTTTAATATTTTATCATAAAATTTTAAATACTTATCGGTTAGTTCATATTCATAATATATATTTTTAATTGATTTTAGTATGTTATTTTTGTCAATGTTATTAAGTTTTTTTAATTTAAAATATATTTTATAGAAAATATAATCCATATAATAATATTTAAAATTGTGTTTAATTAAGAGACATAAAATTTCGCAATAATTGAAATGAATGTATAATTTATTAAAAATTTCATTTATTTTATCTAAATCATTAGAAATAAAATAATGGTGTAATATTGTTGACGAAGTTCGACTATTAGTCAAATTATTATTATAAAATTTCGCAATTATCCATTTATTTATTAAATATGAGTTATTATTAACCAAATTTACTTCAATTAAATTTAAATCTATATTTTTTAAATTTTTATTTAAAATTATTTTTATTTTTCTTAATTTTGTTGAAGTTGATATTTTATTGTTATTCAAGAATGTATAATATATATCAAAATTCTTATTCCTTTCTTCAAATACTCTAAATACATATTTCATAATACGGTCATCACTATTAAAGAATGATATATCTATTAAAATAGGATTTTCGAGTATATTTTTTTTAATATATTTTCCATATTCGATACTATCAAAATACTTTAAAAGTGAATAGTTCCCATATTGTAAAAAATTTTTTAATACATAATCCGTTTTAAAAATAGTATCTATAAAATTATATCCTTTAATTTTAATAATATCTTTAAAAATATTGGTTGAATGAAATCTTATAAATCCGCATATAAAATTTCCATGATAAGCAAAACTAAATTTATTAAGTATAAAATTGGTTATAACTTCTAAACTATGAAATTGTTTTAATTTATTGTAAATTAATAATAAATTATCTGAAATATTCTTTTGGGTATTTTTATATGGTTGAATGTAAATATATTTATTATATTTATTATAGTGTGGTATAAAATCAGAATATGTTAAAAAATATAATAAATCTAAATTATAATATATTTTTTCATTAAAATTTGATAAATAATAATTAATAAAAGATTTATTATTATTAATAAGAGAAATTATTAATATTTTTTTTTGAAGATAATGATTATTATTACTTATATCATTTACTTGTTTTATGAATATTTTAAGAATATCTAATTTTTTTATTTTATAAATACATGTAAGTAATTTATCTATATTAAAAATGTTAGTATAACAAATATTATCATAATTTATTATTTCTAAAAATATTTGTTTATTTTTTTGAAAAAATAGATTTATAAATTCAAATGAATTTTTATCTTTCCAATATGAAAATTTATAGTTTTTAATTAAATATAATAAATTGTAAATTTCACGTTCTTTAAAAATCCATAATAAATCATCTCCCATATATTCTAAAAAAGTGGATATTTCCCCAGGGTATAATTGTTCCCATATATCTAATATTTCATTATTCGTATAAGTAATTAATAGTTCTGTAAAATATTGAGAATAATATTTAATATTATTATTATTTAAATTTAGTAATCTCATATTTTTTTTAATAAATTCCATATCTTCTATATATGTAATCATATATGCGAACGCTGGACAAATATTATATGATGAATAATTTTTATTATTTTGAAAAAATTTATTTTTTTTTATGTATATATTTAAATTCGGGTTACATTTAAGCAAACTAATTTCCATTTTTAATAAATTACAAAAAAATATTAAAAATAGATTTTAAATCAATTTTATCTTTTTTTAAATAATTTAAGACCTTATTTTTTTAATTATGTCATCGTTACCTTGACTAATATGGTAAATAAAAGACATTATTAAACAAAATGAAACCAAAGAAAAAATAATACTTAGAAAATATCCATAAAATTTCATAAATGTTCTTCTCCATGATATAGAACATTCACAGGTGGAATCTTGTAGAATATTACTATAACTAAAGATAAGATATGCGGCTAATATATTAATACTAAAGGAAATAACCCTAAATATATTTTGTATTTGTATATTACATATTTTCCCAAAAATTAAATTTACTACTATGGTAAATAAGGAGAATAATATTAAAAAATACCCATAAAATTTAACATATTTTCTCCTTATATCAGATGAACACGCGCATTTTTTATTCTCCAATGATTTAATATATGATATAAGTATATAACCTATTATAAGGGGTAATATTAAACTATTAAATAATATTAACATAAATGCCATTTGTGTGTTTCTCTTCATTTAATTAATAAAAAGATAATTATTTTAATCCATTAATTATTTTAAAGATTTCTTTTTTATCATTCCCTAATAATAATCTAACCAAAAATAATATAAATGAACTTAAACTTATAAATATATAAATGTAACTCTGATATTGCATAGCCTCTCTTAACCAATCATCTGAACATTTACAACTTTCATCTATTAATTTTTTGGAATAAGAAAAAAGAATCCATCCATATATTCCAATTATTATTAAATTTATCAAATTAAAAATCTTACTGAATATAATTTTTTTAATATTATCAATCGGGCATATAAAGAAAAATATAATAAATAAAATCCATGATATTAAAATCAAATACGAAAAATTTTTAATTATATTTCTTTTCATATCTTCAGAACAACCGCATTTTTCTTTTTCTAATTTATTAATATATTTTATATATAAATATGAAAGGTAAATAATACCAAATAACAAAGTAAAATAAATAATTATAGTTATTAATGTTAAGAAACCGGATATATCGTTCATTAAAATTATATTAGATTTTAATTTACGTGTATTAGTTTTTTAAAACTATTTCTTTTTTTCTCTTCCATATTTAAATTAATATTATTAATAACTGACCTAATTTTATATACCGATATAAAAGGAAGAATTGGGGAGCACTCCCAAAGATATCTTTTATTAAATGTATTAATTTTATAATTTATTGGATAATATTCTATGATATTTGAATCAATATCAACCATAAGATTACTATATTTTGGAGGTAAAAGGTTTTTACTATTAGGAGGAAGGACTAATAATAATTGTTCGAATGGTTTAATTTTATTATTTTTAGGAATAACTAATAGATTAATATCGGATATAAACTTTTCCATATAAATATAAATATCTTGAAAAGAAGGAGAATTATGATAATTATAGGTCCAATGCCATGAAATACACTCAACATAATAATAATGAAAAGTCCAAAATAACCCTTCCAAGTAATTATGACATAGTTTATCAATTTCGTATCGGTTAGATATATCAAATTTAAATACTTTTTTATAATATCTTTCTCTCCAATCAGGATCACCCTGTTTAACATCATTTTCAAGTTCATTTTGAATACGTGGATAGAAATTTAGTAAGTCTAATTGTTTATCTAATTTTGATTCATACGACCTATTAGGGGGTTTCCACCTTTTTCTTTTTTTATGATAATTTTCTAGAATATTATCTTCCATTTCTCCTAGATTTTTTAAAATTTCTTTTAAAAAATCATGATTTATTTTTTTAATTTTAGTATTAACTAAATTAGATTTTAATTCAGAATAAAATCTGGAATATAAATCCATAAGAAGTTCGAAACCTCCATTATGTAAGTCTACTGAAGGAGAATGAGTTATAAAATCATTTCCTAATAAAAAGGATAGAAATATATAGTCATCTATAATCATATTTTTTTCTTCTAATGTTAGGTGGTGTTCTCCTAATCTATCACATATATCATCAAGTAAATGGGATTTTAATTTATCAATATTTAAAAATAGAAATTTAAAACCATCCGTATGAATTTTATTGTTAAATTCAACTGTTTCTCTTAATAAGTACATATTATCTCTTTTAGAGACCAAACATAACATAATTAAATCGGCATCTAAACCATATATAACATTAGTGCCGTTTATATTATTATTTTTGATATAATTAAATATTTTATGTTCCCCCTCCCCCGGAACATTTGAATCTGATAATAATATTTTTAATTTTTTATTTTCTATAAACTCATTTATTTTTAAAAGTTTGTTACCTAACTTATACATAAATTTGGTACCAGGAGTGATGGCGTTTGTATCCCAAACATCAATATCTACTTCATTGATATTATTAGATTCTTTTATCTTTTTTATCTCATTTTTTTCATAGAAAGTTTTAAATCTTCTTGTTCTTTGTTGACTCATTTTTGATTTAGGCGCGGGTCCATCTATTGCTATAAAAAGCATTTTTTGAGGGTTAGAGTATTTTAAAAGTGTATTTATATAAGAAATTATATTATCAATCATTTTTCTCTCTATTATATTTTTTTTATCTTCGTTATATCCATCCTTTAAAACTTCTCTACAACAATAATGAATTCCACAATTTAAATCCAAATATAAATTATCACATTTATTTAGATTTTCATTTGAAGTTAGAATATCATCAAAATTGTTTACTAAATGTCTAAAATATAAAGGTATACCCATAAAATTTAATAAAAATATTAATTTAGGTTTAAATCAATTTATTTAAATTAATATTACATGATACTTATCCCTTATATAGGTATGGTATTTCCTCGTCATTAAAATGTTATAATTTTATTATTAATTATATAAGTGTTAAATCCATTTTTTTAATATAAAATCTTAATTTATATTATGAATAATATACATTTTTCTGTTAAAAAAGAAAGTTTGATAAAAATTCAGAGAATAATAAAAAGTAAAATTAAAGATAGAAATTATATTAATAAAATACTAAACAACATTTATAGTTTAATATATGGGATAATGAAAAGAATTTATAATAGTTTTTTATTAGGTATAATTAATCAATATGATTATAATTCCTATATGAGTAATCTTGATGAAATCCTTTGTGATTTTAAAAGTTTTAAAAGACCAATATCTATTAAAGATTCTACTTTATCTAATAAAAAAAAAAATTAATAATTTAACAGAAAAAATTAGAAATAATTTAATATTATTAACTCAAAAATGTGGTTTTAAAAATATTATGGATGGTTTTTCTTTAATTTTAGGAGAAGAAAAGCAAATTTTTTTAAATAATTTAGAATATAAAGAATTAAATTTAGTAAAATTTTATAATAATGTTTTTATTCCAATATCATTCGACTTTTATACTATGGATTTAAAAAAAATAATGATGTTAATGATTTAATAATTTTTAATAAAAAATTAGAAAAAGAATCTTTTGATTTTAAAAATATTAATAAAATTAATGGAATTCGTTGTTTAAATATGCAAAAAAAAAAGTTAACATTTATAGAGGAAATTCAGGGGGGGAGGCTATATATACCATTAAAAAAAAATAATCGTCAAATTTATTTTGTTTTTGATGGTTATTTTGTAGAGGACCCTTTGAATATGTCTAGATTAGGAGGTATTTATGAAACTAAAAATATTAGATTACAAGAAAAAGTAAAAAAATTAGAAATAAATAATTATTTTAAAAAGGCATTTTTACAACAAATACCATTAAGGGATTTTATTGTCTATACAGAGGAACAAATTATTAATAAATGTTTTGATGCTTTTCAAGAACTAAAAATATTAAAAAAAAAAACTATATCATCACTTGTAAAAGATTTTCTGGCGTGTGATATATCCAAGCAAAGAGATATATTAACATTATTCCTTTTAATGAAAGATGATATAGATACACAATATTTGGCATATTTAATGTATGATATGATTTCAAATGAATCATATTTATTAAAACCTCAACCATTAGCGGAACAAGTTTATAATAGTTTACATTGGACGGTCCAAAAATTATTTAAAGTTGCTATTAAAAAAGTTAATAATGATATTTCAAAATTATTAAATTTTAATGAGGATGAAATATCATATGAGAAAAGAATTATATTAATGAAGACAAACGAATTAATAAAATCAAAAGCGATGGATAAATTTAAGGAATATACAAAAAGTGGAGAAACTTCTGCAAAATCTTTACAATATATTGAAGGAATATTAAAAATACCTTTTTCCATATTTAAAGAAGAAAAAATAATTTCATTTCTCTCAGAATTTAAAAAAACAATTCAAAATTTTGTTTTAACAATAAAACACAATAAAGATAATATAGTAATCTGTAATAAATTTAGAAAACTAAAAAATATTACATCAAATGATATAGATAAGTTTTTTGATAATTATAAAATCGAACTTGATGAGAAAACCGATTTAAATATAGACAAAATTTTAAAAAAAAAAAAAAAATATGAAATAGTAGATTTTATAAGATTAATAAATAACGACATAGAAAAAGAGTTTATGATAAATATTAATAAAAAAAAAAAGATTTAATTATAGATATAAATACATTTTGTAATAATTTTTATAGAAAGGACATAGTATTAAAATACATATTATATTTAAAAAATAATACTATATCTGAAAAACCAAAAATTATAGAATTATCATATAAATGGATAAATTATAAACATGATTATAGAGCTTATTTAAATAATATTGATAATATTCTTGATAAAGCAGTATATCAACAAAATGAGCCCAAAAAACAAATAAAAAGAGTAATCGCTCAATGGATTAATGGTAATAGTAAAGGATATTGTTTTGGTTTTGAAGGTCCGCCTGGAACAGGTAAAACATCACTTGCTAAAAAAGGTATTTCTAAATGTTTAAGAGATACGGATGGAAAGGAACGTCCATTTGCTTTTATAGCACTGGGTGGTTCAAGTAATGGTTCTACAATAGAAGGGCATAGTTATACATATGTAGGATCTACTTGGGGGCGTATTGTGGATATATTAATTGAAACAAGATGTATGAATCCTATAATTTTTATAGATGAATTAGATAAAGTAAGTAAGACAGAAAATGGAAAAGAAATTATAGGAATTTTAACACATATGACAGACAATAGTCAAAATAGTTCTTTTCATGATAAATATTTTTCAGGAATTGATATAGATTTGTCAAGAGTATTATTTATATTTTCATATAATGATTATAACTTATTAGACCCAATTTTGGCGGATAGAATTCATAGAGTGAAATTTACTAAATTATCTAAAACCGAAAAAGTTTACATTGTAAATAATTATATACTTCCTGAACTTTTACATACGTTGGGAATAAAAGAAAAAAATATTATATTTTCCAAGAAAAACTTAGAATATTTAATTGAAACTTATACATTTGAACCCGGTGTTAGAAAATTAAAGGAAAGAATATTTGAAATTCTAAGAGAAATTAATTTAAAATATTTAACAGAGGGAAATATTATTATAAAATATCCATATGAAGTCACCCAATATATGATTGACGAAATATTTGAAGGTAAGCAAAAAAATACTATAAAAATGATAACATCAAGTCCAAGGGTAGGATTAGTAAATGGATTATACGCTACAAGTGCAGGATTAGGCGGTATTACTATTATAGAAGCATTTAAAACACCAGCGGAAGCAAAATTAAGTTTAGAATTAACAGGAAAGCAGGGGGATGTTATGAAAGAAAGTATGATGGTTTCAAAAACCGTCGCATGGAATTTAATACCCAAAGAAATAAAAAAAAATATTTATAAAGAAATGAAAGAAAGTGGTAATTTTGGTATACATCTTCATTGTCCCGAGGGAGCCATTCCAAAGGATGGACCTTCAGCTGGAGGAGCAATTACATTATGTATAATTTCATTATTAACAAATTTGCAAGTAAATAATAAAATAGGTTTAACTGGAGAAATAGATTTAAATGGAAGTATACATGCAATAGGTGGATTAGAGACTAAAATTGATGGAGGTAAAAAATCTGGTATTGAGCTTATTTTATATCCTCTTCAAAATCAAGAAGATATTGAAATAATTAAGAAAACAAATCCATATGTACTTGAAAATATCAAAATTCAACCTATAAGTAATATATGGGAAATTTTAGATATTTGTCTAATTAATAATAATCTTACTTTTAATAAGTATATTTAATAGTTATTTAAAAACTTGTAAATTCATCAATGTCATCATTGGGGGGAGCACTTGGTTTAGGATTTGTTAATGTTTCATATTTTTTTTTTTTTATTAACAAAATTATTTTTTAAATTTTTATTAAATTTAAAATTATTTTCAATAGAATCTTCATAATTATTATTTTCCTTTAATGAGTCAACCATATTATTATGATTTAAAAATTCAAGAGAATTAGAAAGGCTTTCATCATCGGAACTATTTATTATAGGATATAAATTAGTTTCTTTTGAATTTTTGGTTTTATATTTTATATCCTTATTCAAATTTATTAAAGTATTAACTTTAAATCTTCTGTTTATTCTTTTTTTTTTTTCTTCTGTTTCTATATATGATTTTAAAGATTTTGCTAAATCAATCGCCTGGTAAGCCTCGTAATCTTCTTCTAACTTATAACCATATTTAAGTAAGAAAATAGTAGCCATACTTTGTTCGATTGCCGGTCGTAGAACATGTCTTCTTTTAAATTCCATTAATTTTTCATAATTATTAGGCTTGGGAGGTTTAGGTACTTCTAAATTCATTTTTGCACCGGAATTTTCCCATTTCTTTGATGTAGTAGTCGCTTTATCACAAAATAATCTATATTTTTTATCATTCTCTTTATCGGCTTGTATACAAACTTTTTCTTTAGTTGCATCATTTATATTTATAATATTATAAGTAATTTTATTACTCGATTTTATAGACCATCCTATATTCATATATTTTATTTATATTTTTTTTTAATATAATAAAAAAAACATAACTTTAAATAAAATATATATTAAATATAATAATGTCACAAATAAAACAACCAATCCCCCAAAGAGGACCGAAAAAACCTCAATCTCTTCCCAAGGAAGACCCTCGAAAACCGATAGGCCCATCCTTACCAAATATAAAAAAAAATAACAAAGACCCGAAAGCAAATGTTAAATTATTAACTATATTTAATTTAATTCCAGTATTTCTTAATACTTTTGTAAAAGTAATGCCGATCGGTCTTTATTTGGCTTCTTTTCTGGAATCAATGTTATTTAATGATATAAGAGGTTTTATTATATTTATCGGATTAATTGTGAATGATTTAATCAACATAGGATATAATTATATGATGAAACCTAAAAAAAATATAGATTGTGCTATAATCCGGAATGTATATTCTGATGATTTTTTCTCTTTTGCAACATCTCATACACAGTATATCTCTTTTGTTACGGCGTTTGTTGTAACAAGTATGTATTTTAAAAAAGTATTTTATTTTTCCACTTTTTTTATGTTTATGATTTTAATAATAATAACAATATTTTCAAGAATTAATATTGGATGTGAAGACATGTTAAGTTCCGGATTTAATTTAGTTTTTGGATTATTTAGAGGTATAATTTATTATATTATTGTAAAAGATTTTTATGAACCAGAAGATGTTACTCCCGAGAACCACTGGTTAGAGAAAAAATTAAAAACTTTATTTCCAAATAGTGACGACCTTGATGAAATGTTTCTCTAAAAATAAATATTTTTAAATAGTAATGAATTCAAATATTTTATTAATGTGTGATTATTATTCCATGGTTCCAATTTTAATTTATTTTTCTGGTTTTTATGCTGGAATTTATTTGGAAAAGATTTATGAAGTTATATTGTTTATATGTTTTATACTAATTAATGATTATATTACAAAAATAATTAAAGGTTTACCTTATCCTGAATTTTTATGGTCCATTACTAGAAGACCCGAAGGTGCATTCAATACTGATTATTTTTCCAGAAATGGAAAAGCTTTAAAAAATGCTCCCGGATTCCCATCAGGGCATATGACATCAATAACATCATTTTGTATATATATGATTTTAAGAAAAAAAGGAAATACATTATGGTTAGATTTTATTAAAAAAAATTATATGTTTATTTTATTTAATTTATTATTAATTTGTCTTATGGGTTTTGCAAGATGGTATAAAAAATGTCATAATTTATTTCAAATTATAGGAGGTATAATTTATGGATCTATAACCAGTTATTTATATTTTGAATATATAGGTAAATATTTCATTTAAAATTTTAAAAATATTAATTAGTAAATGGATATACAATATCTAAAATGTTTATCAACAATAGATTTTAAATATAGAAAGGAGGTTGAAAATTTATATGAATACTTTACAGAAATAAGTCAGTATAAATATTTTATCCTTATTGAGATTGAGTATCTTATTTGTCTAGGAAAATTAGATATTTTTGATACGTTGGAAGATGAAACTATTAATGATTTAAGAGATATTTATAAAAAGTTTGATTCAAAGGAATATTTAATTATAAAAGAAAATGATGAATCCTTTATTAAATATATAAAAAATAAAATATTAGAGAAAAATTTAGATAAGACATTAATAAATTTTATTCACCTTGGTATTTCAGACGAAGATATTTTATTGACATCAAATATTTTTAGAATAAAAAAATCAATATCAAATGTTATATTACCACAAATTAATAATTGTTTAAATAAAATAAAAGAAAAAATATTAGAATGGGCGAAAATTCCCTTATTATCTATATATAATGGTATTAAAGGAGAACCCACCTTTTTAGGAAAAGAGTTTTTAGTATTTTATGAAAGAATAATAATTCAATCAAGAAAACTAAATAATATTAAATATACTACAAAAATTGGAGGAAAAAATGGGAATTTTAATAGACATCATATGGCATTGCCAAATATTGATTGGATAGATTTTTTTAATAAATTTGTAAAAATTTTTAGTTTAGAAAGAAACCAATACACAACTGGATTAGATCATTTTGATAACTATATTGAAATATTCGATTTATTAAAAAGAATTAATAATATATTTATAGACTTTTGTGAAGATTTATGGAATTATATTTCCAGAGAAATTTTTAATAGTAAACACTTAATAATTTTCGAAGAAGCAGAAGCGAATTTTCATTTGGCAAATAGTTTTTTAGATTTATATTCTAAAAAATTATCTAGAACAAGAGTCCAAGGAGATAATATTAATAAATTTTTGTTAGAAAGTTTAGGGTTGTGTTTTTCTTATTGCTTAATCGGTTATAAATTATTTGAAAAGGGCATACATTTAATTGAAATAAAAAAAAATAATATTGAAAAGGAATTGACAGAAAATTATTCTGTTATTTTAGATGGTATTAAAACAAGATTTAAAGTTATTAATTTTTATACTGAAGATAATTTAGATGATATTAAAAAAAAATCAGATTTAATAGAAAAGTTAAACAAATTTAATGAGATTAGTATCGAAGAAAAAAAATATATCCTTACCATAACACCATTCAATTTTACAGGAATTTATAAATTATAATTTTAACCTTTATTTTCCTTTTTTATGTTAGCTAATTTTGTTTTTATTTTTTTAACTCTCAATTTTTTAGTGGGTCCATTTATTATAGGAATCTCATCAAATAATATTTTATATATTTTTCTTATATTATCATTACTGATTTCTTCCCAATTTAAATTAGGTATATCTAAACTGGTTTTATCTTTAATTTCTATTAAATAATCTTCATATGGTTTACTATTACTTTCTTCTATTTTAGGTGGAGAATTATAATTTAGTAAACTATAATCTTTTTTAAAGTTTTTAATAAATTTTTGATGGATATGGAACCATAAATCAAGTAAATTATGCAAAATTATATGACAATGTTCTAAAGTTATTTTATCTGGTTCTATCCTTCTAATTTCATCCATAATTTTTATTTTTTTTAAAAAGAGAGTTTTATTAGTTAATACTCTTATAATTCTGTTATTACTTATAGATGTTCTTATTGAGTTAAGAACATCTTTTGGTAAATTAAAAATATTTTTTATGTTTTTTAACTCTTCCTCGGGTGTGTCTATTAATTTATTTAAAATTAATAATATCATTTGACTCCTATAAAGGCCTTGCATATATTTTGTTTTTTGTAGAGGTGATGTTTTAAAAATATTCTTAACAAATTTAATTATTCTATCTTCAGTCAAGGTTGTTACTTCTATACTATCCTTAATAGTTCTATAAAATCTATCTATGTTTTCCAAACATAATCTCATTATATTTCTACCATTAAATTCTCCAAAATTATCTAATTTATATGTATATGTATACTGCATTGAGTTTTCATTTCTTGTTAAAAGTTCTATAAGATGGTCGCAGTGTTTAATATCTCCAATACATGTATTAATTTGAGGTCTAATTTCAAAAGCCGTATCGGACCCGGTTTCTTTATTTATACTTAATGAAAATCTATTATCAGGACCTATATTTTCAATGAATATATCGTCCGAAAATTTACTTCCATTAAATTTTTTTTCCCTAGCAATTTCAACTAAAAAATCATTTATACTTTCATTCTCATAAATTACTTCATCAAAGATATTTTTTATTTTTGTAAGATACTGTTCTGAAAACATTTTTAATACATTATTCTGTAAATTTTCAGACATACTATCCCATCTTCCAATTTGATAATTAAATCTAGTATCAATATCGATTGTTTTATTCTCATTATATTTTTCTAAAAATTTAAAATCATCGGCACTTAATAATCTTAATTTATTGGCTTCAAGATAAATTATATGAAATAAACAACCACCAAAAAGTTCACCTGAGAATTTTGAATTATAAATAGGTAAAATTTTAAAATTATATTTCTTTGATTTTAATGTTCCGTTCATTTTTAAACTTCTTATTTTTTTCTCCATTTCGATAAAAATATAAAAAAGTGTTTCTACATATTGATCGTATAATTCACCTTCCATTGATTCATAAAATTTTTTTCTTATTGAATTTAAAGGGATATTATTAAAATTATTATTTTTTGTAGGAGATATTTTTGTTTTCCCAAGTGTTTTACTATTTTTTTTACTATTTTTTTTACTATTTTTTTTACTATTTTTTTTACTATTTTTTTTACTATTTTTTTTTTCATTTATACATCTACCTGTTTTTGGATTTCTTATTTTTCCAGGAGGGCATTCATGGGTTTTTTTTATTGTTTTTTTACTATTATTTTCAGCCATATATATTAATAGGATATAAATTATTTGAAAAAGGTTTCCATTTTATTAAAATTAATAAATCTTTTATTGATAAAGAACTCACTAATAATTACTCAGTTATTATTGATGGTATCAAAACTAGATTTAAAGTTATTGATTTTCACCCTAAACATTCCATCGATTCAATGAATAATAAACAAGATTTAATAGATATATTCAAACAATTTAATGATATAACCGATGAAGAAAAAAAATACATCCTCACTATATCACCATTCAACTTCACGGGTATCTATAAATTATAATATATATATCACCATCACTAGTATTTTATTAATTTAAAAAAATGTAAAATTATTTAAGTATTTTATTAATTTAAAAAAATGTAAAATTATTTAAGTATTTTATTAATTT
>MDSY01037900.1_pt1 | contig 20859 bp, 17 predicted proteins | sample 811131 | NCBI WGS metagenome assembly MDSY01 (sample SAMN05326643, study PRJNA326480) | marine metagenome | isolation source: seawater | place: Atlantic Ocean: South West | collected 2010 | reverse complement strand
TTTTTAGGAGTAGAAAAACAATCATAGGAATTCCTATATAAAAACTAACAGTTCTGTGGTAATAAATCTATTTATAAACTAGAAAAAAAAATATAAAAGATTGAGACGTGTGGATTCCCTCTTTCGACTTACGATCTGAGTGCGTGTCTCCCGTCGAACACGTCCCTGGCTTTGTTCTCGGTCGTAGAAGTTGCACAAGAAGAACATGGCGAGGCGCGTCGCGGCGCTGATCCTGACCCTCCTGAGGGTCAGCGAAGCTTTCCAGGGTCCTGCGTCCGCCGGAAGTTTCTCCCGCGCGATGCACTTGAAGTCTGCGGTGGCGGAGGAGGAGGCGACGGGTCTTAGGAACATCGCCATCATCGCCCACGTCGACCACGGCAAGACGACGCTGGTCGATGAACTCCTGAAGCAGTCCGGCACCTTCCGTGAAAACGAGAAGACCGCCGAACGGATGATGGATTCCAACGATCTGGAAAAAGAGCGCGGCATCACCATTCTCGCCAAAACCACCTCGGTCGAGTGGAACGGCTACCGCATCAACATCGTGGATACGCCCGGACACGCCGATTTCGGCGGCGAGGTGGAGCGTATCCTGCACATGGTGGACGGCGCCATCGTTCTGGTCGACGCAGCCGAAGGCCCGATGCCGCAGACCAAATTCGTCGTGTCCAAGGCGCTGAAAGTCGGGCTGAAGCCGATCGTCGCCGTCAACAAGATCGACAAACCGGAGCGCCGCCCGGACGAAGTGGTCAATGACGTCTTCGACCTGTTCGCCAATCTTGATGCCACCGACGAGCAGCTCGACTTCCCGATCCTCTACGGTTCGGCCAAGCAGGGCTGGATGTCGAGCCAGTACGAAGAGGCGAAGGCCAACATGGACGAGCTGTTCCAGCTGGTCGTGGATCATGTGCCGACGCCGAAAGTGGAAGAGGGCCCGTTCCGCTTCCTCGCCACCACCATCTCCGCCGACAACTTCCTCGGACGTATCCTGACCGGCCGCGTCGCCTCCGGCAGCATCAAGCCGAACCAGACCATCAAGGTGCTGGATCGCGAAGGCGGTCTGGTCGAGCAGGGCCGTGTGTCCAAAGTGCTCGCCTTTCGCGGCCTTGAGCGCGTGCCGGTGGATGAGGCGCAGGCCGGTGACATCGTCTCCCTGGCTGGCATGACCAAAGCGAACGTCGCCGACACGTTCTGCGATCCGTCGGTTTCCGAGCCAATTGCGGCCCAGCCGATCGACCCGCCGACGATTTCCATGACCTTCCGCGTCAATGACAGCCCGCTGGCCGGCACCGAAGGCACCAAGGTCACTAGCCGTATGATCTGGGACCGCCTGCTGAAAGAAGCCGAAGGCAACGTCGCCCTTAAGGTCGACCGGGCCTCCGATGCCGAAGCGTTCACCGTTTCCGGCCGTGGCGAACTTCAGCTGGCCGTTCTCATCGAGACGATGCGCCGCGAAGGGTTCGAACTTGGCGTGTCGCGTCCGCAGGTCGTGATGCAGGAAGACGAGAATGGCGAAAAGCTGGAGCCGATCGAGGAAGTCGTCATCGACGTGGATGATGAGCATTCCGGCATCGTGGTTCAGAAACTGTCAGAGCGCAAAGCCGACATGCTGGACATGCGCCCCTCAGGCGCCGGCCGCACCCGCATGGTGTTCCACGCCCCGACGCGCGGCCTGATCGGGTATCAGGGCGAGCTGCTGTCGGATACGCGCGGCACGGCCATCATGAACCGCGTCTTCCATGAATACGCCCCGCACAAGGGACGCATCCAGGGCCGTCACACCGGTGTGCTGATCGCCATGGAGCAGGGGGAGGCCGTGGCCTTCGCCCTGTGGAACCTCGAAGACCGTGGGCCGATGATGATCCATCCGGGCGACAAGGTGTATGGCGGCATGATCGTGGGCGAGCACACGCGCGACAACGACCTCGAAGTGAACGTGCTCAAGGGCAAGAAGCTGACCAACATGCGGGCCTCCGGCTCGGACGAGGCCGTGCGCCTGACCCCGCCGCTTCAGATGACGCTGGAAAAGTCGCTGGCCTATATCTCCGACGACGAACTCGTGGAAGTGACGCCGGAGAACATCCGCCTGCGCAAGATCTTCCTCGACCCGCACGAGCGCAAGCGCAACGCCAAGAAGTCCGACACCTGATCCTGACGTCAGGCGCGTTGGTCCTTGGGGGAGCCCATCACGATATAGGACGTGATGGCGCTGACCTGCGGGACCGTGCCCAGCACTTCCGTATGGAAATGCTTGTAGGCGGCGAGGTCGGCGACCTCGACACGTAACAAGTATTCGACCGTGCCCGTCACATTGTGGCACTCGCGGACTTCCGGGGCTTTGTGCATGGCTTTCTCGAAGGCCGCCTGATCCGTCTTTGTATGCCGGGACAGGCCAACCGTGACATAGGCCAGGAAGCCGCCGCCGGTTGCCGTCCGGTCGACCACGGCCCGGTACCCCTGGATAACGCCGCTGCGTTCCAGTTCCTGCACGCGGCGCAGGCAGGCCGATGGTGACAGGCCGACTTTCTCGGCCAGCTCCAGATTGCTGATCCGGCCATTTGCCTGAAGTTGGTGCAATATGTTTCGGTTGATGGCGTCGATATTGATCATGGGTTGCAAAACTAGTATCCAATTAGGTGAGTATGCAAGCACATTGCGCGAGTTCTCGCATAAAGTTGCGGTATGATGCCGTTTGAACTCCTCCTCGCACTTTTCGTTTTCGCCTTCATCGCCTCCATCACGCCGGGGCCGAACAATCTTATGCTCATGGCGTCAGGTACGAATTTCGGCCTGAAGCGGACCTTGCCGCACATGGCCGGCGTGACCGTCGGCTTCACGCTGATGATTGTGCTGGTCGGTCTTGGACTGGCGAGGATCTTCGATTTGTTTCCTGTGGCGCTCGTCGCCCTGAAAGGGGGGAGCGCGGCCTATCTTCTCTACCTTGCCTGGAAGATCGCCAATGCTGCGCCGCCGCCGGATTCGGCTTTGGATGCCTCTGCCGGCAAGCCCTTCAGCTTCCTGCAGGCGGCGGCCTTCCAATGGGTCAATCCGAAGGCTTGGGCCATGGCCCTGACGGCGATCAGCGCCTACACGCTGCCCGGGCATCCCTTCATCAGCCTGGCGATCATGGCAGGCGTGTTTGCCGGGATCAGCCTGCTGAGCACCTCGACCTGGGCAGTCATGGGCACGCAGGTGCGCCGGTTCCTGCACAGCCCTCTGCGCCTGCGGGTCTTCAACGTCACGGCGTCGCTGTTGCTGGTCGCCACCCTGTGGCCGATCCTGACATCGGGCGACCTTGCCGTGCACTGACCGCATCAGCCGGGGCGGAACCGAACGGCATGTGAGGCGTTTGTTCCTGGAATAACAAAAACCCGGGAGCGGAAGTCTTGTCGTCTTTTTCTCTGTATCTGATCGGCTTCGTGATCTTTATCGCGGGGCTCGCCTATGGCGCCTTCCTGCTCGGGCTCGAACCGAGCTGGATTGCCGTTGGCGCGTTTACGCTGTTTGGCCTCGGCATGGTGATCGGCGTCGGCAAGACGCGCCGGCGCGATGAGTCTCCCGCCAACGATTAGAACTTTCCGGATGGGGCGCCGCGGTCAAAGGCAGGGCCGCGGGCGCTTCAGGCGGGCAGGGGCTGGGAGAGGCGCGACGCATCGGCAAGGACTGATGCCCACGCAGCCTCCATCAACGGCGACCAGTCACTGCCCGCCACTTCTTTCGTGACATCCCGGATGATGTCGAAGAACACCTCGAACATGCCGGCCGGTACATCATATGTGTCATGATTGACCCGTTCCGACCGGATCACCGTTTCGGCCATCGTGCCCGGCCCTTCGGCGAGGTCCATCAGGCACTCGAACGCCTGAGACAGCATCGAGCCGCGCACCCCGCCATCCGTATCCATCAGGAATAGGTCTTCCAGCTCGGGATACGCCTCGAACAGCCGCGTATAAACACGCCCCGTCACATCCCCGGCCCGCTCAGAGAGCAGGCCGAGGCTGTCGACAAGGGCCGGGTGGCCAGGCATCAGTCTTCCCCGCCGTCTTCCGCCGCATCCTCTTTCTTCGCCGGATCGTATTTCGCGAACCAGCCCATGATGTTGTCGGTCTTGGCGATCAGGCGGGAAGGGCGCGAGGCGATATAGTGCGGCGAGCCCGGCACGCGGACATAGACCGTGTCCACACCATTCATTTTCAGCGCGGTGTAGAACTGTTCGGCCTCCCAGGCCGGTGTGCGGTAGTCTTCCTCACCCACCATGATCATGGTCGGCGTTGTCACCTTGTCGACATAGCGGATCGGCGAGAATTTCAGGAAGGCTTCCGGATCAGACCATGGGTCGGCGCGGATCCAGTGGCGGCGCACGAACTGGGAGATGTCGCCGGCTAATGCCATCGTCATCCAGTTGATCACCGGCTTGATCGAAGCCGCCGCGGCGAAGCGGTCAGTCTTCGTGACGGTCCAGGCTGTCAGGATGCCGCCGCCGGACCCGCCGGTGATGAACAGGCGGTCCTCATCGACATAATCCTTTGCGACCAGGTCATCGACGACGCTCATCAGGTCGTCATAGTCATTGCCGGGATAGGCGAGGTCGATCAGCTGGGCGAAGTCTTCGCCATAGCCGGTCGAGCCGCGCGGATTGCTCCACACGGTGACATAGCCCTCGGCGGCATAGCGCTGGATCTCGCTGCCGAAGAAGGGCGAGTACATCGCATACGGCCCGCCATGGATTTCCAGGATCATCGGGAAGCTGCCATCGGGCTTGAAGTCCGGCGGCAGGGCGACCCAGGCCTCGATCTCGCGGCCATCGGCGCTGGAGGCGACGTGGAGCTCCTCCACTTTCGCCATATCGAGGAAGGGGAGGACATCGGCGTTGAGTTCGGTCAGGACACGATTGTCCTTGCCATTCGCGCCGATCGTGGCGACCTCGGCCGGGCGGTCGGAGAAACCGGCCGTATAGGCGATCACCGGCCGGCGGCCTTCGCTGACAGAGAAGCTGCCATCGGCATAGGGCCGCCCGATGGACGCGCCGCCGACATTGGTGACGACTTCGCTGACCTTGCCGCCTAGGTCGACATTATAAACGCTCAGCACGCCATGGTCCTCGCACAGGGCCAGCAGGCTCTTGCCGTTCGGGGCCCAGGCGATGCTGCCGAATTCCAGCGGGAAGTCGGCGGCGAGTTCCCGCACATTTCCGCCATCGGCATCCATCAGGTAGAGATTGGCCTGCTCATAGGCCTTCAGGTGATCGTCAAAACCGCGGAAGGCGATGGTCTTGCTATCCGGCGAAACGACCGGGCCGATGTCCGGTCCATCGCGGCTGGTCAGGGGGCTGATCGAATTGTCGGCGAGTTCAACCGTGTAGATTTCGCTTTCGACGGGGTCCATGTCCCGGTCTTCGGCCAGATTGCCGGTGACCAGCAGCGTGTCATTGTCCAGCCATTGCGGCCCGCCGAGATCGGCCTCTTCAAAGGTCACCTGGCGCGGGGTGCCGCCATCGACGGTCAGCACGAACACCTGCTCGGCCCCATCCTTGAGATAGCCTGCGCCGTCGAACCGGAAGGTGAGGTCGTTGATGACCTTCACGCCCTCATTCCACTTGGCGCCTTCGGGCGGGGAGAGCGGCTTGGCGAAGCTCGGCGTCTCACCCTTCACGAACATGGAGAAGGCGACCTGTTTGCCGTCCGGCGACCAGACGGCCTGGCTCGGACCTTCCTCGGTGAACTGGGCCAGCGAGAAGCTGCGGCCGCTGTCGAGATAGAGAAGGCGCATCTCCGGGCCTTCGCCGTTCGACGACATATAGATAATGCGCGAGCCATCCGGCGACCAGCGCGGGCGCCCGGCGGCGACATCGGTCACCAGCGGACGGTGCGCGCCGCTCTCAAGATCGATGGACCAGAGGTGCCCCGTGTCGCGGTCGGTCATCTTGTCCATGGAATGGCGCACATAGACCACGGTCTTTCCATCCGGGGAGACCTGCGGGTCGGTCGCATATTCCATGTCGAAGACGCGTTCGGCAGTGAAGCGTTTCGATGGGGCGTCGTCATCCTTCGCCAAAGCCGGCGTTGCACTCAGCAATGCGGCCACCGCGGCCATCGCAAGCAGTTTCTGTCTCATTGAGAAACCCTCCCATTTTTAAACAAGAAAGGTCATGGCTAGCATGCGGCTGATGCGGAGAACAGCATTTGATGGTCCGTTATCGTCCGGCCTGATCCGGTATGCGCATGGCATGGACTCACTCTGGCTCTTGCGTCCGGGGCGGCCTCTGGGCATATAGTCCCCGGGAGGCAGGTGGCGGACGGGCCGCTCGCCAACCGGGTCAGGCCGGGAACGGAGCAGCCCCAACGAGTTTTCCGCCCGGGTCGCTCGCCTGTCTCCTTCTTCCTTCTCCATATCCAATAAATGAACATGGCTTTCCGACCCGCCCGCCGCGGGGCAGGGCGACTCATCCGGCTCGCCTCATCAGGGAATCGGCGTGTTCAGGAATCGTTTTCTGCGTGTGTTCGCCAGCAGGTACCTACTAGGGATAGTGGGCAGGCCGGTTTTCCCGCTTTTTCGCTGAATTGGGCATGTCCGTTTTTTCGGCGGCCACCCGGTCTGGCGGTCTGCTTTCACCTGTGATTTCCACAGGCCAGAAGGCCCGTGGCACTTGAGTTTTCAGGCTTCCGGATAGACTTTGTTAACCAGATTTCCACGGCGAATGTGAAGGTTTGCAGACAAACCACGTTGACCGAGTGTTAACCTTCGGACACTATATGTAGTGTCAGGAACGACGGAGAGCGCCACATGTTGGCGCTTGGGGCTGAAGTTCCTATATTTTCAATAGATCCGGAGGGCTGCCGCATGTCTGCAACCAACGCCAACGCTGTGACTGAAAACGCGACCCGCAAGGGAAAGCCGAAGTCGGGTGCAGATGCGCTGTTGCGGGTGGTCTCGACGATTGAGGTCGTCACCGATTCCAGCCGCGATGCCAACATCACCGAATTCGGCAAGAAAACGCTGGAAGACCGCTATCTGCTGCCGGGCGAGTCCTATCAGGACATGTTCGCACGGGTCTCCAAAGCCTTCGCCGACGACCAGGCCCACGCCCAGCGCCTTTATGACTATATGTCGAAACTCTGGTTCATGCCGGCGACGCCTGTTCTGTCGAATGGTGGCGCGGACCGTGGCCTGCCGATTTCGTGCTTCCTCAACCAGGTTGGCGACTCGCTCGACGACATCGTCGGCACCTGGACAGAGAATGTCTGGCTCGCCTCCAATGGCGGCGGCATCGGCACCTATTGGGGCAATGTCCGCTCCATCGGTGAGAAAGTCGGCCAGAACGGACAGACTTCCGGCATCATCCCGTTCATCCGCGTGATGGATTCGCTGACGCTCGCGATCTCGCAGGGCTCCCTGCGCCGCGGCTCGGCTGCCTGCTATCTCGACATCCACCACCCGGAAATCGAAGAGTTCCTGGAAATCCGCAAGGCGTCGGGCGACTTCAACCGCAAGTCCCTGAACCTGCACCACGGTCTCAACATCACCGACGCTTTCATGGAAGCCGTCCGCAATGATGAAGAGTTCGGCCTGATCTCGCCGAAGACCAATGAAGTTCTGAAGAAGGTCAATGCCCGCAAGCTGTGGCAGAAGATCCTTGAGCTGCGCATGCAGACCGGCGAGCCCTACCTGCTGTTCACCGACACGGTGAACAACGCCATGCTGGCGCACCAGCGCAAGCTCGGCCTGCAGGTCACCCAATCGAACCTCTGCTCGGAAATCACCCTGCCGACCGGTGTCGATCACCGCGGGGAAGACCGGACGGCCGTTTGCTGCCTCTCTTCGGTGAATGCCGAGAAGTATCTGGAGTGGTCCAAGGACGAGAACTTCCTGGAAGACATTTTCCGCTTCCTCGACAATGTTCTGGAAGACTTCATCGAGCGCGCGCCGTCCGAAATGGAGCGTGCTGTCTATTCCGCCAAGCGCGAACGGTCCGTTGGCCTCGGCGTGATGGGCTTCCACTCCTTCCTTCAGAAAATGAATGTCTCCATGGAAAGCGCCATGGCGAAGGTCTGGAACGAGAAGATCTTCAAGGACGTGCGCAAGGGCGCCGATGCAGCGTCGGTGAAACTGGCGAAAGAGCGCGGGCCCTGCGAAGACGCACGCGACGCCGGCATGATGGCGCGGTTCAGCCACAAGATGGCCGTTGCGCCGACCGCGTCGATCTCGATCATCTGTGGCGGCACCTCGGCCGGCATCGAGCCGATCCCGGCCAACGTCTACACCCACAAAACCCTGTCGGGCTCCTTCACGGTGAAGAACCCGCAGCTTGAAACCTTGCTGGAAAGCAAGGGCCTGAACACGCCGGAAACCTGGGCATCGATCCTGGAACATGAAGGCTCGGTCCAGCATCTGGAAGCCCTCGATGAGCATGAGCGCGACGTGTTCAAGACGGCCTTCGAACTTGACCAGCGCTGGATTGTGGAACTGGCGGCCGACCGCACGCCCTACATCTGCCAGTCGCAGTCGCTGAACCTGTTCCTGCCGGGCGACATCGCCAAATGGGACCTGCACATGCTGCATTGGACGGCATGGGAGAAGGGACTCAAGTCGCTCTATTACTGCCGCTCGAAGTCGGTCCAGCGGGCCGCCTTCGCGGGCTCTGAAAAGGCGGAAGCCGGGCAGATGGAGACACCGAACACCGATTATGATGAGTGTCTTGCCTGCCAGTAGGCGTCATCTGGAAGTTGTATATTGATCGCGTGCGGCGGGAACCGGGATAAGGTTCTCGCCGTTTGCGTGTGTCAAAAGTGGGCGGACATGCACGATTTCGCGTCAGGATGGCGCATTACATTCTGTTCACGCGTTTGGATTGCGTGCGCTTATTCTAAATTTTTCAATAGGTTAATTCTGGAATTTGACCATTTGGCGCAAGATTTGCGCGAAAATACCTCAAAAAAACCGGAGTCTGGAACAGACTCTACAGAAAAGCGTTGGAGTAATCGGAATTAATCTTTTTTGAGTGGAAAGTGGTTTGAGGCGCCCGAGTCCTTCATGCTACATTAAATGAACGATGGCCTAATTCCCGTTAACGGTTTTATCCGGGGGAAAGCAGCCATGAGAGGTATGGGTCGAATGGTAATGGCAATTTCCAGTGCAGTATTGACGATCGCCTGCCAGGGATGCGTGGCCGTCTCTCCGCACGATCAGATGCGGATCGAACCTGCTGTGCCGCCTACGGTCGGCATGATGATGGCCGCACCCGACACCCGATCAGATGCGCCGCCGATTGCGACCGACCGCGCCGCGATTTCTGTTCATGTCGTCGATGGTCTGCCGAGCCGGTTTACCGGCACGCCGCTTGGCCTTGGCAGCGAGATCGCGACCGTTGCATTTGCCGGCACGCCGGCTGACTTTTCGTTAGGCTCGCTTGCCGCACCGTCGCTGGACAAACCTGAACTGGGCTGGTCCGGTTCCGGCGCCCTGACGGCCGTGACCGCTGAGCGGTCTGCGGCGAAGGCGCTGAATCCGGCCCTGGCCAAGGTCGAGAAAGATATCGCCGCTGAAGTGGCGTTCTCGGCTCCGAAAGAGATGACCGGTCTCAAGTTCGATGTCGGGGTCGCCCCGCGTATCGCGGTGCGCGAAGTTGGCGAGGTTCTGACCCAGCGCTTCGGTGGTGAAGTCCGTATCGGTCAGGACTTCGATCTGCTGGATTCGAATGGCCAGCCTCAGGGCTGGTATCTGTTCGCCGGTGCCGATGGCGAGGCCCTGGTCTGGGACGCAGACCGGAACGGGTTTACTCCGCAATTGAACAATATGTCCCTGACGGATCAGGTGACCGTCGGTGACCTTCAGGCGGGGGTCTCGATCCAGCGCGGCGGCGGCCAGCTGTCGCTGTCCTATATCCGCCGCGAAGTGAAGTATCGCGACCGGAATGGCGGCTTCAGCGAGAACGAAGATTTTGCAGGAGTTAGTTTCACGATGCGCCGTTAGGTGCTATCGCTCGGGGCATGAAACTGACCCGATTTGGAACATGGACTGGGACAGGGGCCGCGCGGATAGCAGCGGCCCTTTTCATTGGCGCGGCTTGCGGTCTGGCCCCTCCGGCGTCTGCGGACGATCAGGCGCCAACCGGTCCGGTCGCGCCGAGAAAACCCGGCGTCTGGTCGCTCACGTCGGAAAACGACATGTTTGGTTCCGGCACAGACCGGAACTATTCCAATGGCGTGCGTCTCGAACATGTGTCAGCCGCCGACAAGGTGCATCCCGGCCTGAAATGGGTGGCGGCCCGTCTGCCCTGGCTTGAGGTGGAGCGGACGGATTTGCGGCAGGGCTTCGGCTTGTCGCACGCCATCTTCACGCCGGAAGACATTACCCTGACAAGTCCGAATCCGCAGGATCGGCCCTATGCCGGCTGGCTCTCCTTTTCCTCGACAGTCATTGCCACCGACATCGAGAAGGGCGTGCAGGATACGCTGCAGGTCAATCTCGGGATTGTCGGCCCGTCCGCGGGAGGGGAGTTCGTCCAGAACAACTGGCACAAGATGCTGGGTATTCCGGGGGCTCAGGGCTGGGACCACCAGTTGAAAGATGAACCGGGTGTGGAGATCATCGCCCAGCGCCTGCAACGGCTGAACAAGGTCGACCTGCTTTTTGGGCTGGAAGCGGATTTCGGCGGCCATGCGGGTTTCGCCCTCGGCAACGTCCGCACCTATGCCAACACAGGCCTGACGGCGCGGATCGGATGGGATCTCGATTCCGGTTTCGGCCCGCCGCGTATCCGCCCAGCACTGGCTGGAGCAGGGGAGTTCATTCCCGGTACCAATGAAAATCCGTGGGGCGGATATGCCTTTGTCGGTGTCGACGGGCGCGCCGTCGCGCGGGACATGTTCCTGGATGGCAATTTGTGGCGCGACTCGGCGCGGATTGAAGACCGCCGCGCGCTGGTGGGCGATCTGCAGGCGGGCGTCGTGGTTCACTACCGTGATGTGCAGGTCGCCTTCACCTGGGTGAACCGGACGGAACAGTTCGCTTATCAGGATGGCCCCCAGCGATTCGGGGCGGTTTCGATTTCGGTCGCCCACTAGGGCCGCGCGGCACCAGGGAATGCGGTGGTTTCTGGCACAGGGCAGACCGGCGCATTTATACATACCGATAGTATGGAGATGCGTCATTTGGCGCGATGGATACCAGTAAATACTAGGCATTCATTGGGGTATACTATACATACCGGTTCTATGACTGCAGGGCCGGATCGCTGAGATTCCTTGCCTGTCCAACAGGCCCGGCGCAGACTGCAGGGATAAAATTCGGGAGGAACCCCATGAGACATGCCGCGCTCGCACTTGTTGCGCTGATCAGCCTTGCCGCCTGTTCCGAACAGGCAGCGGAAGCCCCGAAAGCCGATGCAGCCCCGCCTGCCGGTGTCGCCACCGAGGCCACCAAAGCAGCGAATACGGCGTTGGCAGAGCGCCTCCCGCTGGACCAGCCCGGTGATTTCGAAGATGCCGATCACGGCCTGCTCGCCCAGATTCAGGAAGATATCGTCGATGAGACCGGCAAGGTCGTCTGGGCCGTTCATGCGCAGGACTTTATCACAGGCGCGGCACCGGCCACGGTGAACCCGTCGCTGTGGCGCCAGCAGCAGCTGCTCGCAAAGCATGGCCTGTTCGAGGTCAAGGACGGGCTCTACCAGGTGCGTGGCTATGACCTGGCGGTCATGTCCATCATCCGGGGGGAGACCGGCTGGATCATCGTCGATCCGCTGACGGCCAAGGAAACCGCGGCGGCAGCCCTTAAACTGGTCAATGACACGCTGGGCGAACGCCCGGTCAGCGGCGTGATCTACACCCATTCCCATGCCGACCATTTTGCCGGTGCCCGCGGGGTCATTTCAGAGGCTGACATTGCCAATGGCGTGCCGGTGCTCGCTCCGATCGGATTCACCGAAAACGCCATCGCGGAAAACCTGCTTGCCGGCAACTACATGTCGCGCCGGGCGATCCTCATGTTCGGCGGCACACTCCCGAACGATGCAACCGGGCAGGTTGGCACCGGTCTGGGGCCGGCCCTGTCGCGGGGTACAGCCGGTTTCATTCCGCCGACGGAAGAGATTTCCGGCCGGGGCACGCAGCGCACGATTGATGGCGTCAAATTCGAATTCATCGATGCGGCCGGCACAGAAGCGCCCGCAGAATTCATGTTCTACCTGCCGGACTTCCGCGCCCTCTGCACGGCTGAGGTCGCCACGGCGACGTTCCACAACGGCCTGACCCTGCGCGGTGCGAAGGTGCGGGACTTCCTCGAATGGAGCCGCGTGCTGGATTATGTGCTGGTCAATTATGCGGACAAGTCCGACCTGTCCTTCGCCTCGCACCACTGGCCGACCTTCGGCACGGAGAATGTGCAGGACTATCTGCGCGGACAGCGCGACGTCTACCGCTATACCCACGACCAGACGGTACGCCGGGCGAACCAGGGGCAGACCCAGTTTGAAATCGCGGAGGACATTCCGGAACCGGACGTTCAGGAAACCCATTTCGATACGCGCGGCTATTACGGCACGCTGAACCACAACGCCAAGGCGGTCTACCAGTACTATTTCGGTTGGTGGGATGGCGTGCCTGCCACCTACAATGCCTGGCCGATGGAAGAGCGTTCGAAGCGCATGGTGGCACTGGCCGGCGGGGAAGACGCGGCCCTGGTCGCAGGCGAGGACGCTTTCAACGAAGGTGACTATCGCTGGGCTGCAGAAGTGTTCAACGCGGTCGTTTTCACCAATCCGGAAAACAAGCTTGCCCGTGACTGGCTGGCTTCCACCTACGAACAGATGGGCTTTCAGGCCGAGTCCGGCGCCTGGCGTGACTATTACCTGACCGGCGCGGCCGAGCTGCGCCGTGGCCTGCCGGTGGACCAGGCGATCCGCCTGGGCAATGCGGACTTCCTGAAAGGCGTGCCGACGGTGGAGCTGTTCAATGCGCTGGCCGTGCGCTACGCGCCTGAGAAGCTGACGCGCGACCCGTTTACGCTGAACTTCGTTTTCCCGGATACGGAAGAGACGCTCATGCTGGACGTTGGCACCCGCACGGCCTTCCCGCGTCCGGGCTCTGCCTCCGGATCGCCGGCAGCAACGCTGACGATTTCCCGGGCTGCCTTCAACGACCTGATTCTCCAGACACGGAGCTTCCAGGACATTGCCAAGGCAGGCGAGGCGAAAGTGGAGGGTGACCCGAGTGCGCTGCTTGCCTGGTTCAGCGCGCTGGAAACCCCGCCCTTCTGGTTCAACGTCGTCGAACCATAAGACATACCGCCGGCCTGTAATGGGACTGATGACGTCTCATTGCGGGCCGGAACGGATTATCCCATATTGAGGGGCCGATCCCCGTCATTCTGGCCGGGCTCGTAAAAGGCACTGGCCGAGATGGTCTTCGACTTTTCCTTGATTTCTCCGGAACTCCTGCAGGCTTTCTTCGCCGTTGTGGCGATCGATCTTGTGCTGGCAGGCGACAATGCCGTCGTCATTGGCCTCGCGGCGGCGGGGCTGGAAAAGCAGCAACGCGCCAAGGCCATCCTGATCGGGATTATCTTCGCCACGGTCCTGCGCATCGCGTTCGCCCTCGTTGCGGCGGAACTGCTGCTGATCATCGGTCTCCTGTTCGCGGGCGGTGTGTTGCTGCTCTGGGTCGCGTGGAAGATGTGGCGGGAACTTCGGGAAGAGGCGCAACACAATGCCGAAGAGGCGCTGGCGGGCGCAGACCTGAACGCCGATGGTACACTCGCAGGGCAGAAGTCTGGCAAGACGCTGCGTCAGGCCGTGACGCAGATCATCATCGCGGATGTGTCCATGTCGATCGACAATGTGCTCGGTGTCGCGGGCGCGGCGCGGGAACACCCGGTCGTGCTGGTCTTTGGCCTTGCACTGTCGATCCTTCTCATGGGCATTGCATCCACCTTCATCGCCAAAGTGCTGACCCGTCACCGCTGGATCGCCTTTGCAGGCCTCGCCATCATTCTCTATGTGGCACTGCACATGATCTGGGAAGGCGGCCACGAATTGTGTGCCGACGGCTTGCCGCTCCTCGGTCTCGACACCCCATCAGCCTGCCGCTAGCCAGGCAGGTGAGGCGTGGCGCGTGGAGAAAGCGCGCCCTGATGAGGATCGCAACCAGCGAACCGGCAGCTATTTCATCTGGCTGCGGAAGAAGTCCACGATCATCGGGGCGAACTTGTCGCCGTCGGTGCCAAGCTTCTTGTTGAGGCTTTTGTGAGAGCGCTTCTTGGCCAGCACGGCCTTGGCGTCATAGCCATGGTCACGCAGCGTCTCGGCCAGTTCCTTGGCGCGGCTGGGGGACACCGGCCGGTCCACATAAAAAAGCCGCATGGGCGGAATGCGCCGGCCGTCCATCACATGCAGGGTCGGGGAGGCGGCACGCCAGACCGATTCCTTGCCGCCAAAGGCTGGCCGGTAGAATCGCGGCAGCTCCCCCCGTTTCTTGCCCGTCCGCACCAGGTTGTAAGAGGCCCCGTCCAGCGCCACCGTGCCTTTGATGACCCCGAGGTTCAGGCCTTCAGCACGCAGGTATTGCGGGTCGATCGAGACCATCGTCACGGAATGAGCGCCGGAGGAATGCCCCATCAGGAAGATCGAATCCGGATCGCCGCCATAAGTGTCGGCGTTGCGGTAGAGATAGGAGATGGCGCTTGCGAGGTCCTGAACCGGGGCCGGGAAGGGGTGGTCGGGGGCCAGGCGGTAATTGATCGAGACGAAGATGAAGCCTTCATCGGTGAAGAAGTCTGCCTGCTTCGGCCCGATGGCGTTCTGCTTGTTGCCAAAGGTCCACGCGCCGCCATGCACCATGATGATGATCGGCGTGTCTTCCGCCTCATCCGGGGCGTAGATGTCCATGATGAAGTTGCCATCGCTGACCGCTGGCATGTGGTTGTAGACCACATCGCGATACACCTTGGCCGAGGCTGGCCCTGATACGGCCATCCACGCAAACAAGCACAGAAACGCGGTAAAAATGAAACGCATGACGGATACCTTCCATACAAGACGCCGGTATGGAACGCCATGTGTCAGCATTTCCGGTGAATCTTGATGCAACGTAATGTCTTTCCTTGGAGAGTACAGGCCCGGTCCGATAGGATGGAAATGTGACGGCACCGGGGCCGATGAGTCGCGATAAGGGGAAATCTGCATGCACGATGGAAGCCATGAAATCCTCATCAAGGATGCGCTGGTCTTCCTGATCGCTGCGGGCCTTGTCGTCCCGGCGCTGCGGATGCTGAAATTGCCGGCGGTTGTCGGCTTCATTCTGGCTGGCGTGGCCCTGGGGCCATGGGGCCTTGGCTCCTTCTCGGACACCTGGGCGCCGCTGGGTATGTTTACCATTGCCGAGCCCGAAGCCGCTGCGCCGTTCGCCGAACTGGGCGTGCTGTTCCTCCTGTTCCTGCTGGGGCTGGAACTGTCGGTGGAGCAGCTCTGGTCGCTGCGGCGGATCGTGTTCGGTGCGGGCATCGTGCAGGCCGCCGCCAGTGCGATCCTGCTGGCGGTCCTGGCGACTGTTTTCGACTTCGACCTGACCGCGGCGATCGTGGTCGGGCTGGCGCTTGCGCTGTCTTCCACCGCCGTCGTGATGCAGCTGATGACGGCCAACCACCAGGCCTCTGCGCCTGTCGGGCGCACGGCGCTGGGGGTTCTGCTTTTCCAGGACATTCTGGTTGCGCCGATCCTTATCTTTGTCGGGTTTGCCTCGACGGACGCCGGGGGGAATCTTGGCACCGTCCTGCTGGAGGCCGCCGTTCAGGGCGTTCTGGCGGTGGGGATCCTGCTGCTGGTGGGCCGGTTCCTTCTGCGCCGCCTGTTCCAGATGGCGGCAGATGCCGGCGGGCGGGATTTCCTGATGGCCATTACGCTGCTCACCGTGGTGGGCGCCGCGGTGCTGACGGCCAGCGCGGGCCTGTCCATCGCGCTCGGCGCGTTCCTGGCCGGCCTGATGCTGGGCGAGACCGAGTTCAAGCACCAGACGGAAGTGGATCTCGACCCGTTCAAGGGCCTGCTGCTGGGCCTCTTCTTCATGACGGTTGGCCTTGGGCTGGACCTTGGCGTCATTGCGCAGCAATGGCCGCTGGTGCTGGCGGGACTGATCTCCCTGCTGGTTGTGAAATATGCCATCGCGTGGGTCGCCGTCCGCATCTTCGGGCGCAGCCGGGAACTGGCCACGGAGACCGCCGGCCTGCTGGCCCCGGCAGGGGAGTTTGCCTTTGTCGTTCTGGCCGCCGGCGTGGCGGGCGGTGTGATCAGCGGCGATCAGGCAACGCTGGTTTCTGCTGTGGCGGGCCTGTCCATGCTGCTGATCCCAGTCACCTGGCGCGGGTCGCAATCCCTGATGCGCCGGATGCAGAACAAGGGGCAGGGCCATGCCACGACCCTGCCGGCCGAGAATGCGGAGCTGGAAAACCATGTCATCATCGCCGGGTTTGGCCGGGTGGGGCAGTCGGTGGCCCGCATTCTCGACGAGGAGAACACGCGGGTCGTCGCGCTGGACAGCCGGCCGGATACGGTGGCGCGCCTGCGCAAGCAGGGCTGGAGCGTCTATTTCGGTGATGGTGCACGCAAGGAAATCCTCGACAAGGCCGGCCTGCCGGGCGCGGCCATGGTCGTGGTGACCATCGACGATCCGCAGGCCGCCGAGCATATCGTACGCGCCGTACGCCGGGGCCGTCCCGAGATCCCGATTCTCGCCCGCGCGCAGGATGCAGACCATTCCCGTAGCCTGTTCCAGGCCGGGGCCACGCATGTCGTGCCGGATGCCATCGAGGCCGGTCTGCAGATGTCAGCCCGGGCACTGGAACAGTTTGGCTACACGCCCGATACCGTCCGCTCGCTCATCGGTGCCGAGCGCGATGCCGAATACCGCAAGGCCACGCTGGAGCAGACCTGAGTTGTTTCGCCTCTTTCATCTACACCTTCTGGTGGTGTAGAGGTATGCGTTCTCGGATAGCGGGGTAGGCGAGCCATGACTTCATTCACGCAAAAGGCCGCGCCGCCAACTCCCGGATTTTCCGATCTCTTCACGCCGAAACTCATAACGGTGCTGCGTGAAGGCTATGATCTCGGCCGGTTGCGGGCCGATGCGATTGCCGGTCTCACAGTTGCCATCGTGGCCCTGCCATTATCCATCGCCATAGCCGTTGCATCAGGGGCAAGCCCGGCACAGGGCCTGATCACAGCGATCGTCGGCGGCTTTCTCGTTTCGCTTCTGGGCGGCAGCCGGTTCCAGATCGGCGGACCGGCGGGCGCCTTCATCGTTCTGGTCAACACGACGGCGGCGACCCAAGGCATGGACGGGCTGATCCTGGCGGTGCTGATGTCCGGCATCCTGCTGGCACTCGCGGGCTGGTTGCGGCTGGGCACATTCGTGAAGTTCGTGCCGTACCCCGTGACGGTGGGCTTCACGGCAGGCATCGCCATCATCATCGGCTCCAGCCAGCTGAAGGATCTGTTCGGCCTGACCCTCTCCGGGGCAGAGCCGGGGCCGTTCCTCGAAAAGTTGCCCGTCCTGGCCGCCGCTGCGCCGACGGCGGACTGGCACGCCTTCGCCATCGCGGCGGGCACCATGGCCGTGATCTTCACGCTGAAACGTTACCGGCCCGGCTGGCCGGGTATCCTGCTGGCGGTCGTGCTGGCGGCACTTGTGACGGCGCTGGCAAAGCTCGACATCGCCACCATCGGCACACGCTTCGGGGCGATGCCTGCCGGCCTGCCCATGCCGCATGTTCCGGCGCTGTCCATGGCAAAGGTCATGGACGTGCTGCCGGCGGCGATCTCGTTCACCCTGCTGGGGGCCATCGAGTCGCTGCTCTCCGCCGTGGTGGCAGACGGGATGACCGGACGGCGCCACCGCTCGAACTGCGAACTGGTGGCGCAAGGCGCGGCCAATATCGGATCGGCCCTGTTCGGCGGCATCTGTGTGACCGGCACGATTGCGCGGACGGCCACAAATGTTCGGGCAGGGGCGCACGGGCCGGTCTCCGGCATGCTGCACTCGGTCTTCCTGCTGGGCATGATGATCATCGCCGCCCCGCTGATCGCCTACATCCCGATGGCGGCGCTGGCGGGCGTGCTGGCGGTGGTTGCCTGGAACATGTTCGAGAAGCACGCCTTCTGGCGGCTGCTGAAGGCGTCGAAAGGGGATGCCGCGGTGCTGCTCGCCACCTTCGGCCTGACCGTGTTCCGCGACCTGACCGAAGCGATCATCGTCGGCTTCGCCCTCGGCGCGGCCCTGTTCATCCAGCGCATGTCGCAGGCCGCGACGGTGGACCTCGGCGCGCCGCTCGTCCGCCCGGACGAGGCCGACAATCTGCGGGATCGCGTGCCTTATGACGAGGCCACCAGCACCCGCCGCGATGTGATCGTCTATCGCATCTCCGGCGCGTTTTTCTTCGGCGCAGCGGCGACCATCGGCTCCGTGCTCGACCGGATTGGCGACCAGCACCGCGCCCTGATCGTGGACTTCTCGCAGGTGCCCTTCGTCGATTCGACCGCCGCCCACACGATCGAGGGCCTGGTCGAGGCGGCGGCCCGCCACAAGATTGCTGTCTGGATCACCGGCCTGAACCCGGCGACCGAAGCGGCCCTCAAGGCCCACCATGTCGGCCCGCCGGATGTCTTCGTGGAACCGGACATCAAGACCGCCCAGGCCAAGGCGCTGGCCATGCTGGATGAGAGGTAAGCGCTTTCCGCGATAGGCTAGTTCGGTATGCGCTTGGCCTCGGCCGCGAACGGGCTCAGCCCCAGCCAGGTCTGCATTCGCTCGGCAAGATCTGCATCGCCGTCGAGATGGAGCCAGCCGTTTTTCTGCTCTGCCTTGACCGTCGACAGGCCCATCCAGATTGCCGTCATTGGGCGCAGGTGCGTTGTCACATAAAGGTCGATCTCGAAGCCCGGATCGACCGAGCACAAGTCGACTTCGCCATCCGGTTCGACGATCAGCCACCAGTATTTCTGGGAGACCGGCAGGTCCGAATAGATGAACTGGACCACGCTGCGCGCGTTCGGCAGAGGAGAGGTGTTGAGACTGCGGCGCATGTCCCACATCAGCAGTGACGGATCGAGGTTTTCGAGTGACAGGTCGGCATCGACCCAGCGCTGCCCCCAGATGCCGAATGTCTCGATCACCGGGCGCAGATCTCTGCCGGGCTCGGTCAGCCGGTATTCGTTTGCGCCGTCTCCGTCCCGCTGGACCTGTTCGACGATTCCGGCTGCTTCCAGTTCCTTGAGGCGGCGGGAGAGCAGGGCTGGCGACATGCGCGGTACGCCCCGGCGAAGCTCGTTGAAGCGGGTCGATCCTGCCAGCAATTCGCGCAACAGGACCATCGTCCACCGCGTACACAGAATTTCGGCTGCCATCGCGACGGGACAGAATTGCTTGTAGCTGGCGGTCATACCGGCCCTGTATGGGCGATTTCGGTCCTTTTAGATACACTTATTGAACTGGACGCTTCGATCCCGGCAGCACAGGCATGGTCCACCGGGCAGCCAGGGCTGGCTGGTTTTGGTCGAAACCTGCTCATTAGGAGGAGCGTCATGTCTGCAACTTTGTTCGAACGCCTTGGAGGTGAGGCGGGGATCACCCAGCTCGCCAGCGACCTGCTGGATACCCACCTTGAGAACCCCGTGATCGCGCGCCGCTATGTCGATAGCGACATTCCGAAAGCCAAGCAGGGAGCGGCGGAGTTTTTTACCACGGGGACCGGCGGGCCGAATGTCTATACCGGCAAGGACATGGTCGGTACGCACCGCGGCATGAATATCTCGAATGACGAGTTCGTCGCCGTTCTGGACGACGTGCTCATCGCGCTCGACAAGAATGGCGTCGGCCAGCGCGAGAAGGAGGAAGTCCTGTTCGTCTTCTTCAGTATGAAAAATGAGGTCGTGGGGCAGTAGCAACCGGGCCCGTGCTTCGCCTTCGCTCAGCATGAAGGCCTAGCCCGCGCGTGCGCCGAGGGGAAAACCAGCCACCTCGTCAATGCGTCCATCCGGCTGCATGGCGACCACCGTTAAACCGGTGATCCTGCCTGACACGTCTATCCCGGAGGCATTCAGCGCGTCGCAAATCGGCCGGGCCGGGCCAACACGCTCGAACCTGCCGACCGTGATGTGCGGATTGTACGGAATATCCAGCCGCAGGAGGGGCGCGAAGAGGCCTGTGTGCAGCGCAGCCCTGAGATCCAGAAGTTCGCTGTGGCCCGCGTCAGGCACCAGAAAGGCATAGCCGGTGTCGTTCTGATGGTCCGTCCCGACCTCGGCCCTGCGGCAGGCAAACGGGAAGGGGGTTGCCGCGCCCGCGACCTCGCCCACATGAGCGAGGTAGGCTTCCTGATCGATGGAGGTGTCACCAAAGACGAGCGTGAAGTGCGGACCAACCCGGTCGGCGAACTCCCGGTCGTGTGTGACACGGACACGGTCCACCCATTCGCGGGCACCGGGCGCAAATTCCGGTAGCGCCAGGGTGAACAAGGCGCGGTTCATTGCGTGCCCTTTTGGCGATTCGGCATGGTCACGGGTCCCCCTTGTCCTGCGCCTACTTTACTATCGGTGCCTTGCGGCGTGCCAGCCCGCGCCCGTGCTTCGCCTTCGTTCAACATGAGCGTTGCGCTTGTTCTGATCCCTGCCGGAGTGTGCTAGGCTTCTGCCCAGTGCAAGCCAATTCTGTGCGCAACCCTGTGGATGAATGTCGCGTGCGGCATGCTGCATCTTGCGTCGTTAACGCTTCTTAAGCACTATATGTGGTGTTGATTACCCTTATAACCGACTCGCTTGCCAAGGAGGCCCGTCATGGCTGCCACCGATTCTTCTCTTCCCGGACTGCTCACCCC
>MDSY01113058.1_pt1 | contig 20861 bp, 18 predicted proteins | sample 811131 | NCBI WGS metagenome assembly MDSY01 (sample SAMN05326643, study PRJNA326480) | marine metagenome | isolation source: seawater | place: Atlantic Ocean: South West | collected 2010 | reverse complement strand
CAATAATTCACTCTAAAGATAGTGGCAAATATAATTTTTATGTCAATCCAAAGGTTATTATTATGGTAATAATGAAGATTTAATCGTACTTTATGAGGATAAATTACTTCATCATTAAATTTAAGTGGATTATCCTTTGTTAACAAAACATCCTCTTCATTAAAATACTTCAAACTAGCAACTCCGGTAATACCAGGACGTAACTCAAGTATTTTCCTATCTTCTCCTTTTAAATTGTCTGCATACCCGCAAACATCAGGCCTAGGCCCAACAAGACTCATGTCACCTTTTAATACATTCCATAACTCAGGAAGTTCATCAAATTTAAACTTTCTTAAAAAAACACCAATCTTTGTAATTCTGACATCACCTTTAACAGAAATAGTACTATTTGAAACTTGCTTTACAGTCATAGATCTAAATTTTATCATTTGAAATTTTTCAGCATGCAAGCCAACTCTTTCCTGTATGAAAAAAATCGGTCCATCAGAAGAAATCTTTACTAAAAATGATACAAAAATAAAAACAGGAAATAGAACTACTATTCCAATTAATGATACAATAAAATCAAATATTCTTTTCATTAAATTCGTTTAATAAATGCATTAAAAGCATAATTTAAAAGACACCAAAAACTATAAAAAAAAGATAGACTTTCAATCCGACGATAGACTATCCAAACATCTTTTACTGCGCGCCATTTGCTATTAGTGATAGAAGATGATGTAATCCTATATTTTGCTAGATTCTCATTTAACCCGTAAGCATCAAATCCTCTTTTCATAATTAATAACCATAGAGCCATATCATGAGACGATCTAATATTTGGCATTTTAAAATCCCCAACCTTTTCTCTATCAATAACAACAGTTAAACATCCAATAATTGTATTTTTAAGATAATCATCATAAGTCATTATACTAGGAGCTTTAATTACATTGATAATATCTGATCCATTTTCTGAAATAGATTTGTATGATGTAAATGAAAACGCTAAGTCATTTTTTCTCATAAAAGAGATTTGTTTCTCTAATTTTTGATGTGACCATAAATCATCTGAATCTAAAAAGGCTATATACTTTCCTTTAGCTTGTTGAATTGCGATATTTCTAGCTTCTGCAGCTCCAATATTCTTACTTAAGAAAGTTACTTTAATTCTTTCATCTTTATTTGCAATACTTTTAAGTAATACTTTTGATTTATCTATTGAACAATCATCGACTATTAATAATTCCCAGCTAGTATAAGATTGTAGTAACACAGAATTCACACATGCATCAATAAAAGCAGATGAATTATAAGAAGGAGTTATTATAGAAACCAAACTATTCAACTTTATTATCTTTATAAAGTGCTTCCTGTATTAAAACTACTCCTATTTTATGAAATAATTTATTGTTACTTTTAATAATTAATAATCGAAAAGGAAATAAAATAAAAATGATAAACTTGAGTAAAGGATGATATTGAAGATGTAATTTACAATATGCCTTTCTAAATTTAAATTTTTCTATTAAAAATGATTGCACATTAGTTTTATGCAAAATACTTCTTGTACCCTCATTAACGTAAGATAATTTTCTTTCATTTAAATAATAATTATTCATTGTATAATAAAGAACATAACTTGAATACTTCTTCAAATAATCAGAATGAAACTTAATTGTTGAATAATAACACTGGTTATGCACTACTTTATTCTGACTATAAGCGATTAGTAAATTATCTTTTATATTATAAACCCCCCAATATTCCCATGAGTCACCAAGGCCTTCTATGTAATTTAAAAACTCATTATGTAACATTGGTTTGTTAATTGTTTTATATCTTTTAAAAGCTGACATATAAACAGAATAGCCATGCTCTAAAACTTCTTTTTTATCTATCTTATTTACAACTAGCTCTTTTAACCCTCTCCTTATTTTACTTCTAGTATTTACACTATAATCTTTTAAAGTCAAACGCTTATCATTTATTACATACCAAAAATTTGATTTCTTTTTTCTATCAAATTCAGACACCCATCTTGCAAAAAAAGCACCTTCTTCATTTATTTTTTGATTCAAAACACCTGAATTAACATCAATTTCAATATGAGGTGGGTTTTGAGGAATTAAAGCCCCATTATATTTTTTCCACATAATCATATTCAATATATTTTATGAATTAGATAAGTTAGAAAATCAAACTGAAGATCACGAACCTTATACCTAAACGCAGCTAGAAAACCAAGGACTGGTCTAGTTTCAGAAATTGGGAAACCAAGTCGCTTCAATTTATTTTTAGCCATAGGATTCCACAATCCCTTTATAATACCATTTACAAAAGGTATTGTATTTGTCCTTGTAGAATAAAAACTATTGTATTCAAAAGATCTAATATTTCCGTTTCTCTCAAACTCCCAAGCATTTTCATCATCTTTTAATAACTCAAGTAGAACATCCTTCTTCCAAAATGACCATACTGCGGAATTCTTATATCTTGTTATATTAGATTTCTTAAAAATAAAATCATCCAACTTTTTACCTTTAGAAATAGATCGATAAAACTGTAAATAATTAAATCCATTATTAATAAATCGAAGCATTATCTTTTCAATAAATTTATTATCAACTTTATCCGTTAAGAATAAATCATCAAAAGTGAGTAGCACATAGTCTTGTTTAATCATATTTAAACTTTTAATTAAATTATCCGACCAGGATAATTCATCTCCTATTTTTAAAGAATTAAATAATTGGCCATCAAAAACTTTATGATTAGTAGTTAAAAAAATTGGAAATTTAATGTCTTGCCAGTAATGTAAGTATGTTTGCTCTAAAGGAATCCATAAATCCTCTGAATCATCATAAGTTGATATAATCAAAGCAATATTATTCATTTTTAATAATTAAAGGTTTATTAATAATTATAAATGAAATCACGATAAATAATAAACGAGAATCATTTAACATTCCACTAACTAAAGAATTCAAGAAAAAATATAATAATAAATAAAATAAAAGCGGGTATAATGAGGTCTTATTTTTATGATAATAAATCATTTTATGATAACTCAAATGAAAAACATATAATAATAATAATAATAATAATAATGAAGTGTGCAATCCGTACTCACAAGCAACTTCTAGCACTAAATTATGAGGATACTCAAGAGGCATCAAATGGGTTGGCCTTATATTATTAGCTACTATTTGCCAATTACCGGCACCAACACCGAATGGATAGTTTTGCAAAAGAAGAAATGACCCAATTGCTAAATTTGAACGAGTGCTTGTTGATTGTTTACTTCCTCCTTTTTTAGAAATATTCATAAATACTCTTTTAGAGTTTCCTAACTTAGAAATTTTCTTATCTAAACCAGAAAAGACGAAAAATGAAACCAATAAGACAACTAATAAACTTACACGTATAATTACTTTATTAAAATTTAGAATAACATACAAAAAGGCAGTTAAAAATAATGATAATATTGGGCCTCTACTTCCACTAGCTAATGCTAAAATAAAAAATATTACAATAAGGAAGTATTTGTAAAAATATTTAATTTTTAAGGGAAGAAATAAGATAGTAATTATTCCAAAACCCATCCATCTAGCAAAGACAATTGGACCACCTCCCAAAGCAGTCATTCTACCATCATCTCTAGAAGAAACAGATAAGCCAAGCAGAGATAATAATCCTAGCACACAAGTAACAGCCAACAAAACATAAAATGTGTTTACAACATCCTTTCTATCATACTTTTCAGCAACGACTATAGAAATAGGAACAATTATAAGCCAAAAATTAATAAATTTCTCAATTCCATACTCAGTAAAATCAAAAATAAGCCATAAAACAGGAGTCATTAACAACGCTAATAAATAAAATAAATAAAATAATACTTTTGATTTAGAAAGAATAGTTTTCTTAATTGAAAATAATGCAAAAAGTACAGATATAAAATAAATAACACTGAGAATTACGCCTACATTTAGATCAAATATTTCAAGTCTTTCATCATAAACCCTTCCAATGGCCAATAATGAACATGAAGAAAGTATAAATATCCAAGAACTATATTTTTCAGCTAACATAACGATGGTATTTTAAAAACGATAACAATGAAGCAATAAAATAAACAAAAGATAGGCAATACATCATAATTAAAGATTGGGATTTTGCATTACTAGGGAAAAACTGAAAATACACAATAATTAATCCAAAACTAATTAAAAAAGGAATAACTAAACTTTTACTTGCGACTATAAGATAATCTTGAGGTAACGTAAAAAATGGCTGAAATAAAGCAGAGGCAACAAAAATTAATACGAAACTAAAACTTAAATCTTTTGCATAAGAATAAGTTTCTATTGTATCATCTAAAGAAAAAGCTCCTCTTTGAAAAATAAATTGAATAATATCATACCCATAAAAGTTAATAATTAAAACTAAACCTAAGCCTAAGAGCAGAGCGCAAAATCCTGAAAATAAAATTAGTTTAATATCTCTTTTGATTGATAACCTTCTTAAAACAATAGTATTCAAATTTAATATTATTGCTGTAAGTAGTACATTTAATAATACCACAGAATAATTAAAAAAAGTAATATTATTGGTGTCATCAAGGCCAGCAGTAAATCTAGAAAGTAAAATAATTATATTAGAAAAATTGCCTAATAGCATAAGTGAAATATTAAAATCCTTAATTCCAAATTCAACATCCTTACCCTTCTGTTCTTTAAACATTGGGTTCAAGTATATATAAAACAAACTTAATAATCCAAACAATCTGCTAATTGCGATTCCTAGTGCGCCACACAATATTGAAAATGGATATAAGACAAGTGTAGAAATAAAAATATCCAATGTTGTGGAAACAGAATGCTTTTTAAACTGACCTTTACCTTGCATAACAATAAGGAATATTGCATTATAAAAATTAACAGCAAGAATAACTCCCAACAATAAAGATAATAGAATAAAAGTCCAAAAAAAATCTGATGCAATATAAAATACAATTGGAATTTGAATTAGTTGACTCAAAATAAATAAACTTAGCATAATCTTTTGTGAAAACTTAAATGTTCTAATTAAAGAAACATCATCATCTGTAGAATATAATTTTGAAAATTTTGATAATAAACTCGCCTGCAAAGCACTGCCTTGTGATAATTCAGAAAATAAATCTGATACTGTTTTTAATAATAAAAAATTAGCATATAGTAAGGATGATCCAAATACTGAAGCTAGTATAATCTCTCTAAGAAATCCAAAACCCTTTTTAATTATATTTGAACAAAACATATATAAAAAATCTAAGACGGACTTTGAAAAAAAAACACTTCTAATAGACATATACTAGCTTGATCTTACGCCGATTTGCAAATACTTAAAGCCTTTATTTTGTATGTAATCTGATTTAAACTGATTTCTTCCATCAATAAATATATTTCCATTCATGTTTGACTTCATCAAATTAAAATCTGGACTTCTAAACTCTTTCCATTCAGTAACTAAAATTAAAGCATCTGCATCTAATAAAACAGAATACTTATTATCACAATAATTAATATTTAAATCTTTTAAATAAAATTTTGCTTCGTCAATTGCTTTAGGATCATAAGCACTTACATCTCCTCCTGCTTTTAATATTGAATTAATTAAATTAATAGATGGTGCTTCTCTCATATCATCAGTTTCAGGCTTGAAAGACAAACCCCAGATAGCAATTTTTTTTCCTTTTAAATTGCCACCAAACTGACTAACTAACTTCGAAAACAAAACATTCTTTTGAATCACATTTACTCGCTGAACAGATGGAATTAATTCAGGATTATACCCATGATTTTTCGCAATATTTACTAAAGCTTGAACATCCTTTGGAAAACAACTTCCACCGAAACCACAGCCAGGGTATAAAAATTTATAGCCAATTCTGCTATCACTACCAATACCTATGCGAACATGATTTACATTAGCACCAACTGCTTCACAAATATTTGCAATCTCATTAATAAATGATATTTTAGTAGCTAACATCGCATTAGCTGCGTACTTCGTCATTTCAGCTGAAAGAATATCCATTGCTATAAACCTATCATTGGTCAAAGTAAATGGATGGTATAAGTCACGCATAAGTTGAAAAGTATTTTCATCATCAGCCCCAACAACCACTCTGTCAGGATGCATAAAATCATTAATAGCAGATCCTTCTTTTAAGAACTCAGGATTTGAGACCATACTAAAAGTTAATTTGGAACCTCTTTCATCTAGTACAGATTGAATTTTTTCCTTAACCTTAAAGGCTGTACCTACAGGAACAGTTGATTTATCAACTATCACTAAATACTTTGTCATGTTTTCTCCAATTGAATGAGCAACTTGAAGCACATATTGTAAGTCAGCTGAACCGTCATCACCCATTGGGGTACCAACAGCAATAAAAACAATATCTGAATCAGATAAAGCATCTTTAATATCTACAGAAAACATTAAAGAACCTTTAGCAAAATTTTCTCTAACTAAAATTGATAATCCAGGCTCATAAATTGGTATAATACCTAAATTTAACTGATCAATTCTTTTTTGATCTATATCAACACAAGTAACAACATTACCCATTTCTGCAAAACAAGCTGCAGCTACCAAACCAACATATCCTGAACCTATAATTACAACTTTCATACTAAGTGGATTTTACTTCTTTTATTAAGGCAACAAACAGACCAAAAACAAAACTTAAAAATAAAGATAAAGATCCATAAATTAAAATCTCATCTTCTTTGTGATCAACATCAGCAAAATTCTGAACAAATACCAATGGTTTTAATAAAATCTGTTTAGTTTTTAAACTCTCTCTTAATTGACTAAGTAAAATAATTTGATTATTAAAAATATCCCCCTCCTTATCATTGACTATATTTACTGAACTAACATCTAAACTATTTCTAGCTCCTAAAATTCTAATCTCATCTAATAACTTTTTCTCTGTATTAATATCACTAATAATTTCTGCATTAGAGACTAAATAAGAGTTATAATATTGTTTTACAAAAGGATTATTAGAAAAATAATAAATAAGACCTTCTTGAAAAAATTTAATGTTAGTGTTATCAAAAGTTGATAATACAATTTCAAATTTATTAAGAGCATAAAACTTCTCACTCATATCTTGTTGATACAATTGTTCAGCTTCAATATGCTTTAAAGTATAGGCAACTTCTAAGTCTAATCCTAATGAGTTAGCTAAAGAAGCATAATCCTTATTTTCAATATTAATTTGCAGATGATTAATCAAATCAATAGCAGTTCTTTGGCTTAAATCCTCAATTTGCTCTTGTCGCTCATATTCAGAAATACCAGACATACAAATTGCTACTGTCTCATAATAAGGTCTCTTAAATTTTTGATAAACAATTACAACTGTAACACCAGCTACCATGAAAACAATCAATAATTTACTATTTCTTGAAATAAATTTAACAAGATTAGTAAAAAGTTCATTTAAATTTAATTCTTTGTTCATTTTAGATTTATTTTAGATTTTCTAAGTTGCAATTTATAAATTCCTCATACAAATATTTCACGAGGTTAATATTATATACTCAAATTAAAAAAGCCCCAATGGGGCTTCTTGGAATGTATCATTTACTATTACTAATATTCCCAAAGATCATGTTCCATATTAAAGATTTCTGACTTAATCCGTTCAGCTTCTAGTAAAGCATCAAGACCCACCATATATTCATTAACCTTTCTATCCATAACACTTGATTCTTTTATAATAGTACTACCAAACATTCTTTTCCAAAAAACATCATCATAAGTTCTTCTTTCAGCATTATTTTTAACCAAATTAAAAACTTCTGCGTTAATCAAAATTTCTCTAGCTTCTGGAAAATAAACCCAAAACAAAGGAGAAAAAGTACCTAATATTTGACCATTAACCTCATCCCTATCTTCTTGTAGAGGGGCTATGCCAATTATACGAACATCCATAACGGATCTCTGTTTATCAAAAAACCACTCTTCCTTTAATCTCCATTTCTTCACATAATTTCTATTAAAATAAGTTATACTTAATTCTTTTCTTGTAGCATCTTCTATCTCAACGCCTTCTGCTAAAGCATCAAAATCAGTTACAATAATCTCCTCTTCAGTTGCTCCACCAATTTTTTTAATCTCTTCCTGAGACATTTCTTGTCTAAACTCATCATCAAAAACAGCATTTCCATAAGCAGTAATACTTCCTTCTTGAATAGCTGAATAGATTACATCAATTAAGCTTTTTCTATCACCAGTAATAGCTGATCCAGGGATTCCATTATTTTCAGGATAATAAAAAGGATGATTAATCTTCTGGCGCAAATCAATTTCTCTCCAAATCTTCCGAGACCACATAACATCTGCTTGACGTAAAGGGGCATACTGCTGAACTCTTTTATTATGATGCTTATCTTTCTTATACACAGAATTCATATCCTCCGTATTCAAAATATTTTGGGCATTTAAATCTAGTAAAAAAAGAGTACTTGTTACTAATAATAAGATTAATTTTTTCATAATTTTATGTTATTTTATTTCTATTACTAAAGGATCTAAAGAACGTACTGAAGTATTTTTAGCATCTACCCTTTTAGCTTTAATTTTAGATATTGTTATTGCATTTCCTGACTTAGTATTTTTAATAATACCTAACATCTTAGACGTAAACTTAGGGCCTATAGCATCTTCTTTCATTTGTTCACCTTTATAAACTCCTGATAAACGGTAAGATGTGATAATATACCTAACACCTTTAAAGTCAAAATCTTTAAGCTCAGCAAGTAAACCCCCAGCATTTACCATTTTCATTTTATCGATTACTACAGAGCCATTTACATCTAATGCGAATTGAACTTTTGCTTTTGGAGGAGGAACCTCCTTAACTCTAAATTCCATTTGACCCATTTTAGTGCGTTTACCATCTGCATTAGCAAAAAGAGATACAATTGCTTTTCCTTTCTTAGAAGGACGCGCAGAATACTTTCCTAATGATTTCTTAACTGCTGAAACTTTCCCATTACTAATTATAGCTGAAATTGCACCTGCAGTGTATCCTGGAACAGAAATTTTAAGAGGGTTATCAACTTCTAGATATAAAATATTCATATTTGTTGGAGAAACAACAGCAGTTTTAGCAGCAACCAAATATTGACCTTTAAAAGGATACATTTTAGTTCCATTATCAGTTTTCATGGCTATTAAACCTCCCCACTTTTGGTTACCTTCAGAAGATGCACGTCTAGCAAACATTCCTTTACCATTAATCACTTTTACAGTTTCATAATCATCACCAATCATCTCATATTTTCCATCTCCTAATGAATCAAATTCTCCAACATAAATAATTGGTGCCTGCGTAGTATCCTTGGCTGCAATAAATATTTGAGCCCTAAAAGAATCTCCTTTTAAGACAAAATTAGAATTAGGAATTTGAATACCCTCAGCAGAAGTAAATTTTAATGACCCTGCATCAATATTTTCTCTTAACATGTTAATTATGTCAGATTCCGTATTCCTCACGTCAGATTGCATTTTAGAAAGTAACGTTAATGCACCAACTGAAGGCATATCATAAAAATTATATTCTTCCCATAACTGCTTCTTACCTTTTACTTTTTTATCATCATAATTACAAGTTTCACTTATTGATGTTATTAACGATTCATTTCCGTAAGCAATATCAAGAAGTAACATTTTATATTTATTCAGATCATTTTTTAAATCTGTAGCAATATTATCTGGTTTTTTATTGTTATAAAATAAATCACCAGAAGAATTTCTATCATCCTTGTTGCTTAATGCACCAATATTCATTGATTTTTGCTGATCACTTAAAAGATCCCAACTTAAATCAATTGCTACATCATCAATTAAATTACCTTCTTCATCTTTAATTTCACTTTCAAATCCTAAAAAAACTTTCTTATCTGCTTTTAACACAAGATTATACTTCATTTCCTGCAAAAAAGACACCAATTTATCCGCCTCACTTTTAACACTATAAGCTTGTTCTCTAAAAGGACCTGCCTTAACTGGATTGACTTCAGCAGCTGCATCAAAAGCAGCATATGTATCTCCATTTTTTGCGTTAAAATTTACTGTTGATCTAGTGATACCTTTATTAACCTCAAAAAATGAATTTAATACTTCCTTAGAAACATTTAAAGCAAGAAGTGCTGTAAGCACTAAATACATCATGTTAATCATCTTCTGTCTTGGCGATATGTTACCTCCAGCCATATTATTTTATATTTTTTAAGTAATTAATTGATGATTATTTATTTGGATTCATTGCATTCAGCATGTTTCCGTACACTTTATTTAATTGCTCTAAATTATCCGCTAAACCACTAACTTGCTCTTGGAATCTCTTAGAATCATCTACTGAAGACTGTAAATTTTGCAAAAACAAATTTGTTGCCTCCATCTGATGATTTGAAGATTGTAATTGCAACTCATATAACGAATTCAAAGCATTCATATTCTTAACTCCTTCCTGAATTTGAGAATTATATTCTGAAATACCAGATGCTGCAGCAACAGTTTCATTCAACTGTCTTGCTGAATCTCCAAATGATCTTAATCCATTATTTAAACTTTCTATCAATTCGTTATCAATTTTTGCTTTTGCTAATGCATCATCAAGTTGTTGTGATGGACGCTTGGCTTCACTAGGATCATTCATGTGTGCAAGTTCAGGATAAACTAATGACCAATCAGTTTCCACATGAGGCTTTTCAAAAGCAGAGAAAAAGAAAATAATAGCTTCAGTACTTAAACCAAGAATTAACATAAGAGAAGCTCCAGGTAAATGCTCGATTTTAAATAATGCACCAATAATTACTAAGGCAGCTCCCCAACCATATAATTTTGGCATCATTGTTTTGTACCATTTTGCTTCCGTAATATTTCCTAAACCCATTTTTTTATTTTTAATTATTTAATATTTATTTTGAAATTCTATTCAAAATCTTTTTTATCTCTTCCAAGGAAATCAACAGCACACCTGAAACCAATATAACATTTAGATGTATCTTGATATTCAAAAGTCCTTGTACTTGTTTGAATAAAATAAGCAATATCTTTCCAGGATCCTCCTCTAATAGATTTTCTTTTTAATACAGCATGATCATCTTCGCTCGCATTATAATGATAATCCATATTCATATCATGTGTATATGAAAATGCAGATTCATCGTATGCATTTGAAGTCCACTCAGAGACATTACCTGCCATATCATAAAGTCCGAAACCGTTTGGATTGTATGAGCCTGTTTTAATTGTTTTAAGACCTCCATCAGCAACATAATTACCCCTTAGAGGTTTGAAGTTTGCTAGAAAGCAACCTTTCATATTCCTAGTATAAGGACCCCCCCATGGATAAGGAGAAAAATCTAATCCTCCTCTAGAAGCATATTCCCATTCTGATTCAGTAGGCAACCTAAATTCAGGTAATACTGGTTGATTAATATTTCTTAGAAAAGAATTCATCATCTGTGTTCTCCATTTAGTAAATGCAGTTGCTTGCTTCCAACTAATACCTACAACAGGGTAGTCATCAAAAGCAGGATGAAAGAAATAATTCTTAGTAAATGGATCATTAAAAGAATAGGCATAATCATGAGTCCAAGTTAATGTGTCAGGAAAAATTTTAACTACAACATCAGATAAAAAATCACTCCTATCCCTACGACCAGGAGCATCACCTTCTCTTTTTGATTTATTGGAAGCTGCTTGAACATCTAGAATTTGATATTTATATTCATACTTTCTAGTATCAAACTCTCTTCTACCATTTAATCTTTCATGTTCAGGCAAATACATTTCTTCATCAAGAATTTCTCTTACTTCCGGATCATTCCATCTAATTCTAGTATTCCAATTAATTTTTGCCGGCTCTAGAAAATTACCATACCTATCTTCTTCAATAAGATGCCCTTCAATTCCAGCATTACCCAAAATAGTATGCGCTAAAGAATCCCTCACCCAAGTTACAAACTGACGATATTCATTATTTGTTATTTCAGTTTCGTCCATGTAGAATGCACCAACTGAAATAGTCTTAGAAGCAGTTACATTAGCAAAAGGAACATCTTGATCAGAGGGACCCATATTGAAACTTCCTTGAGGAATAAAAACCATTCCATAAGGATCTGTAGGATTCCAAATTTGTCTTTTCTGCACTCCAATTAACTCACCATTACCTGAACTACCACAAGCACTTAATAGTGCTAAAACTGAACCTAATAATATTATTTTTTTCATATTCATATTTATTTATCCATTTCGAAAATTAAATCTATTTTATAAAAATCTTGGGTTTTTGTATTTTGAAATTACTTTGCTTGTTTTGATCTTGAAGTTGTAACCTAACATAAGTTCTAACGAATTTGACATTGAATTTATAATAGTAACATCATAAGCTAATCCAAATCTTAAATCATCATTCACATTCATACCTGCTAATAAACTTATACCTTCATCTAACCTGTAACTAACGCCACTCCACATCTTATTATTGTATATTAAATTTGTATTAACATCCAATTGCGAAGTTGTTCCATCTGACTTTAAATAAATTGAAGGATTTAATGAAAGTGTAGAGTTTAACTCATGATAGTAACCTGCAATTAAAAAATAGTGCCTTGATAAATCAAAATTTTGCCCATCACTCCATTCAACAGTTGGCTCAGTCATATGCGCAGAAGAAAGACCAACATATACATCTTGAGTATTATAATAAACACCCGCCCCAATATCTAGACTGGAACCTTTTACTTCTCCTGTAGGCACTACAGGGTCTCCAGACTCAGCAGATTTTAAAGCCCCGCCATTTAACCCGCTTTGATACATACCAACTGACATACCCATACCAATTTGCCCAACACCCAATTCAGTTCGATAAGCATAAGAGGCTTGAAGCCCCAAATTACTAAACTCACCAATATTATCCTTAACAACATTCAAACCTACACCTCCATACAAGAATGGCAATTCAGCATCAATACTAAAATTTTGAGTTGAAGCAGCAGCTCCATCATCAGCAAATCCAATCCATTGAGACCTATGTAAAATAGAAGTAGCCACAACGCCTCTACTTCCAGAAAAACCAGGATTATTCGCTAGTTTATTAAACATATTCTGTGTGAACTGAGGATCTTGTTGTGCAGAAACAGTAATCACTGATAAAACACCTAAAATTATAATAATTATTTTCTTCATATTTGTTTACTATTGAAAATTTTGGGGCTAAAATAGACAAATTTTAATTAAGCTTACTAATTACAGTGGACTATCTTATCTATTCAAGTTAAAATATCATAAAATTTAGATGCTAGCAATCTAACTATCAATACGTTTAATTAAATAAACTTATTGTAAGTTTTCAGCCATCTCTCAGGCACCTCACCCTGATTAGCCTCTTCATAGTCTTTGTAGGAACAAGCAACAAAGTAATTTTGGATATTTTTTTCTCCTTCTTGCTTAAACGGGACCCCCATCCACCACCTACCAGTTACCTGACTCTTGTAAAATACAATCTCATTTTTACCATCTTCAAAAGCAACTGTATATTTTATACAATTTTTCAAATTAGGGTTCAGCTCTTGCTTTCTTTTTTTGTAACCATCAATAAAATACCAAAGCATTTGAGCAATTAATTGAGCTGTTTTATTGTTTTTATCTAACAACTGATTATACTCAAATAAACCAACAGCTGTCAGCTTATCACTCAAACCTGCATAGCGCATTAAACTACAGGCTTCTTCTCCAATTAATCCATTAGGAGAGCTATAAACATTAGCCTGAGCATAAGCACCTTGAATTACTGAAATATCAAAACTTAAGAAATCTGTATTCCTCATTACTGGCTCTACTTGATAAAAGTTTGCTTTCAAATCACCCAATCTAACAATATCAAAATTCATGCTTAGTAGCATTTGGGAAGCTAAAGGTGAAACAAAATAGGACTGATATCCTAAATTAACATAATGAAAAAGATGACTAGGTTTGTGACTTAATATTTTACCTAAATGAGAATGGGATGATAAACTATCTTCTTCCATCCCAATATCAAAACTATTATCAACCGAAGTAAGTGTGATGTGTTTATCCAAAGAAGAATATGCCTTGTAAATAGCATAACTTATATCATGCCCTCCTCCAATAATAACGGGAATAACACCATCATCAAGTAAAGCCGTACAAACATCCTGAATTAATTTAAATGATTCCTTTCGAGATGGCATTAATTTTATTGTTCCTAAATCAACTAATCTAGGAATTTTATCCTTATGCAATTGATAAAAAGAAGCTCTTATTTGGCAATCATTTGAACTTAATTTATTTTTTGAACCTTCATATTCAGGAACGTTAAAAATTGCAATCTCAGCAAATTTTACTTCAGGAAAACTAATTTCAGTATGAAAATTAATTAGTCTTCCTATTTGCGTAACACCCCAAATATCCTTTGAAGCATACAACTCATTGTTTAAAGGATTAAAATAGGATTTTAATTCAATCATTATTTCTTTTTACCTCTCGATTTTTTTTCTGGTTGATTTTCCCATAGAGAGATACATTCATCTCTATTTAAATCTTTTGGTTCAGTTCCTTTTGGTATTTTAACATTTATCTTTTTCCCTTTTTGAGGAGACACTTGAATAAAAGGACCATACCTGCCATTCAACACCTGAATTAAAGGATCTCCATCAAAATTAGCAATTAATCTATCTTTATCAGATTGAATTTTAATTTTTATCAACTCTATTGACCTTTTCAAATCAATAGTTAAAGGATCTTCATCATCATCTTTTTTGATTGAAGTGAATTTACCATCATAGCGCAGATACGGACCAAACCTACCAACTGAAGCTACAATTTCTTTACCGTCCAATTCACCAACTGTTCTTGGTAATTTAAACAAGTCCATTGCTTGACTTAAAGTTATAGTTTGTATTGTTTGTCCTTTCATTAGAGAAGCAAACTTAGGTTTTGGAGCATTTTCATCCTCTTGCTTTTCACCCATCTGTACCATAGGGCCAAATGGACCAATACGAGCAAATACTTTCTCACCATTTACAGGATCAATTCCTAATTCTCTTTCTCCAGAAGCCTTTCCAACATTACCGATCACATCCTCTACTTTGGCATGAAATTCTACATAGAAAGAGGCTATCATTTCATTCCAAACTTTTTTACCTTCAGCTATCTCATCAAACTCATTCTCCACTGAAGCCGTAAAACTATACTTCATTACATCAGAGAAATGTTCAACTAAAAAATCAGTAACTACAATCCCAACATCAGTTGGAAATAATTTTTTATTCTCAGCTCCAGTATTTGATGTTTTTTCTGATTTTGTAAGATTCCCATCTTTTAATTCTATTAGTTGAGATACGCGCTCAAATCCATCTCTATTTTCTTTTTCAACATACCCTCTTTTCTGAATAGTGGTAATTGTGGCTGCATAAGTTGAAGGTCTACCAATACCTAACTCCTCCATCTTTTTCACTAAACTTGCTTCAGCATATCTGGCTGGTGGACGAGAAAATTGTTCAGAAGCAATTGCTTCAGAGAGCTCTAAAGCTTCCCCTAACTTAAGCTTAGGAAGCATTCCTTTTTGCTCCTCATTTTCATCATCCTTTCCTTCCAAATAAACCTTCATAAAGCCTTCAAAAGTAATTACCTCTCCTTTTGCAAAAAATTGTTCTGTTGTATTTGAAATGCTTATTTTCACCGTTGTTCTGTCAAACTGAGCATCAGACATCTGAGAAGATATTGTTCTTTTCCAGATCAAATCATATAACCTTTGATTTGAACTATCACCATCAACTGTTTTGTTATTCATGTAAGAAGGACGGATTGCCTCATGCGCTTCTTGAGCCCCCTTTGATTTACTAGAATACACTCTTTTTTCAGCAAAATCCTCACCATAAAGATTAATGATTTCTAATTCTGCGGCAGCTAGAGCATCTTGAGATAAATTAACACTATCAGTTCTCATGTAAGTAATCTTACCTGCCTCATATAATTTTTGCGCCACCATCATCGTTTGATTTACTGAAAACCCTAATTTACGAGAAGCCTCTTGCTGTAAAGTAGAAGTCGTAAAGGGAGCTGTAGGTGATTTTTTTGCTGGTTTTTGCTCTAAAGATTCTACTGAGAAAGTAGCATCCTTACATTTTTGCATAAATACATATGCATCTTCGTTAACCTTAAATCTCTGTGGTAATTCCGATCTGACTATTTTACCATCACTATTTAAAAAAAAGGCAACTACTTTGTAAGTCGAAACAGGAGTGAAATTAGTGATTTCGCTTTCACGTTCAACAATTAAACGCACAGCTACTGATTGCACTCTACCTGCAGACAAACCCTGCTTTACCTTCCTCCAAAGCACAGGGGAAAGCTCAAAACCTACTAACCTATCTAATACACGTCTAGCTTGTTGCGCATTAACTAAATTAACATCTAATACTCTAGGATTTTCAACTGCCCTAATAATTGCTTTCTTTGTAATCTCATGAAAAACAATTCTTTTTGTAGAAGCTGCATCTAGTTTTAACGCCTCTGTTAGATGCCAAGCAATTGCCTCTCCCTCACGATCCTCATCAGTAGCGAGCCAAACCGTTTCAGCTTTTTTTGCCACACTCTTGAGATGGCTTACCACTTTAGTTTTATCTTCTGATATAACATAATTAGGCTGGAAACCATTTTCAATATCAATGGCCATCCCTCCTTTTTTAGGCAAATCTCTAATATGCCCAATACTTGACTCAACAACAAAGTCTTTTCCTAAAAAACCTTGTATTATCTTTTTCTTTGCAGGTGACTCTACAATCACTAAATTTTTGGCCATAAGTTCTGTTTTATAAATCTTATGCAAATTAAAGAAAGTTTTTTTGAATAAAACAAATCGAAAAAACTTGGCAGTTTTGATTATATTATTTATAATATAAGTAAATAAAGCACTGCCACATTGTCAGTTTTTTACTATTTTTGCATTTCAAAACACAAAAATGAATATAGATAAGCTCTTAGAAAAAAAAATAGATGAAAATAAACAGGGGCAGGTTTTACAGATATCTGCAGGTAAAAAAAAAGGCCGTAAAATGTATATTGAAAGCTATGGTTGTCAGATGAATTTTTCAGATAGTGAAATTGTAGCTTCAATACTTACTGATGAAGGTTTTACAACAACAAAAGAAATAACAGAAGCTGATTTAGTATTTGTAAATACTTGTTCAATTAGAGAAAAAGCTGAGCTCACAGTTCGTAAACGATTAGAATTCTATAATTCTATAAAAAGAGATAAAAACCCAGGAATGTTAGTGGGCGTTTTAGGCTGTATGGCAGAGCGCTTGAAAGAACAATTATTAGAAGAAGAAAAATTAGTAGACATTGTAGTTGGCCCTGATTCTTATCGAGACTTACCCAATCTTATTTCAAAAGTAGAAGACGGAAGAAAAGCAGTAAATGTATTTTTATCATTAGAAGAAACCTATGCTGATATTAGCCCTGTAAGGCTAGCAGGAAATGGAGTTACTGCATTTGTATCTATTACTAGAGGGTGCGACAATATGTGTACTTTTTGTGTAGTACCCTACACTAGAGGAAGGGAAAGGAGTAGAGATCCAGAAAGCATAATAAAAGAATGTCAAAATTTATTCAATAATGGCTACAGAGAAATAACCTTATTAGGACAAAATGTTGATTCCTATTTATGGTTTGGAGGTGGTGCTAAAAAAGATTTTAAGAAATCAAGTAGCACTTTAAAAGAAAATAGCTTAAATTTTGCAGATTTATTAGATAAAGTTGCTCAAGTAAACTCTAAATTAAGGATTCGATTTTCAACCTCTAATCCACAAGACATGGGAGTAGAAGTGATTGATATTATGTCAAAACATACAAATATTTGTAATCATATACATCTACCTGTTCAATCTGGGAGCTCACGTATCTTAAAACTAATGAACAGAGGATATGACAGAGAAAAGTATTTTAAATTAATTGATGATATTAAGCAAAGGATTCCTGACTGCGCAATATCAATGGATATGATAATTGGTTTCTGCTCGGAAACAGAGGAAGACCATAATGAAACACTGTCTTTAATGGATTACGTATCATATGATTTTGGTTATATGTATAAATATTCTGTTAGGCCAAATACTCCTGCTTCAAGAATGGAAGATGATGTGTCTAAAGAATTAAAGCAAATAAGATTAGCTGAAATAATTGAAACCCAACTAGCGCATTCATTAGTGCAAATGAAAAAGAAATTAGGAAAAACTTTTGAGGTTTTGATTGAAGGAGATTCAAAAAAATCAGATAATCATTTTTATGGAAGAACAACTCATAATTCAGCAGTGATATTTGAAAAAGGAAATCATAAACTAGGTGATTATGTAATGGTAAAAATTGATAATTGTACATCAGCAACACTAAAAGGTAAAGTTATTTAAATATGAATAATCAGCAAGCTAAACAAAGATTTGGGATTATTGGGAACAGCACAAAACTAGCAAGAGCAATTGATGTTGCCTTGCAAGTTGCTCCTACTGATATTTCAGTATTGGTGGTAGGGGAAAGTGGTACTGGAAAAGAAAATATTCCAAAAATCATTCATCAGAATAGTAAAAGAAAGCACGCACCATATATTGCTGTAAATTGTGGTGCTATTCCTGAAGGAACAATTGATAGCGAATTATTTGGACACGAAAAAGGCTCTTTTACAGGTGCGCACGATAGTCGAAAAGGGTATTTTGAATCTGCAAACGGAGGAACTATATTCTTAGATGAGGTAGGAGAGCTTCCTATGTCATCACAAGCAAGGTTGTTAAGAGTGTTGGAGAATGGAGAGATTATTAAAGTAGGATCCTCCAAAGTTCAACAAACTGATATTAGAATTATTGCAGCAACAAATGTAAATATATTGGAAGCCGTTAAGCAAGGGAAATTCAGAGAGGACTTATATTATCGATTAAACACCATTAGCATACAACTGCCACCACTACGCAAAAGAGGTGATGATATTCATTTATTATTTAGAAAATTTGCAGCTGATTTTGCTGAACAATATAACACTCCGCCAATACGACTTACTGATGATGCTTTAGAGATACTCAAAGCTTATAACTGGCCAGGTAACATTAGGCAATTGCGCAATTTTGTAGCTCAACTTTCAGTCATTGAAGAAAAAAGAATGATAACAGCTGATAAATTGCAAGAACAATTACCTAACATTTCAACTAGTGGATTAGTTAGGTTTGAGGACAAAAACAAAGCAGATTTATCAGAAAGAGAAATCCTATACAAAGTGCTTTTTGATATGAAAAGGGACTTAACAGAACTAAAAAAGATTACTTTTGACTTGATGCAGAAACAGGGAAATACTGAAATAATGCAAATGGCAAACCCTACCCTATTTAGTGAGACGGATGACACTAGTATATTGATAAACAAGAACAATAAATCCGGATTAATTGAAGTAGAAGAATCTTTATCCTTATTTGAACAAGAGAAAAGATTGATTGAGAAATCCTTATTAAAACACAAAGGAAAACGAAAAGATACTTCTGCCGAACTTGGAATTTCAGAAAGAACTTTATACAGAAAACTAAAAGAATTCGGATTATAATGAAACTAATTTTAAAAATTCTTCTCTGCATTTCTCTTACCTCATGTGGAATTTATTCTTTTACTGGCGCATCAATTCCTAAAGAAGCCAAATCAATATCGGTAGATTACTTTAATAACAAGGCTGCTACGGTGCAACCTAGTTTGAGTCAAGTTTTCACAGAAAGATTAAAGGACATCTTCCTAGAGCAAACTAATCTAATTCTTAGTGAAAATGAAGCTGACTTAAACTTTAAAGGTTACATAAGTAAATATCAAATAAAGCCAATAGCAATTAAGGCTAATGAAACTGCTGGTCAAAATAGATTAACTATTGCTGTAAAAGTAATTTATGTAAATAGTTTGGATCCAAAAAATAATTTTGAACACACCTTTAATCGCTTCCGAGATTACGATGGCACACAAAATATTTCAGATATTGAAAACACTTTAATAGAAGAAATATCAAATGAGTTAGTAGAAGATATTTTCAATAAAGCATTTGTAAATTGGTAATGGCTAATTTAACACATCATATTCAAAATCCTCAGAAAATAGATAGTGAAGATGTTACTAAACTGGAAGGTTTATTACAAGAATTTCCTTACTATCAAACTGCACAATTACTAATTACTAAAGGATTTTTAAATACTGATAGCATTCGCTATAACCGACAATTAAAAAAAGCTGCTTCTTATTCCGTAGATAGAAAACAACTTTTTAAACTTATTAACTTAAGTAAAGTTGAGCAACCTATCATTGCAAATATAGACGAAAATACAGAAAGCAATTTATTAATGGGACAGCCTTTAGCATTTGATAAAGAAGAAGAATATTCCTTTTCAGAATGGTTAGCTTTGTCAAAAGTTAAGAAAATTAACAGAACACCTAAACCCAACCCAAAACAGCTAATTGATAATTTTATTCATAAAAAAACAAATATTAGCAAGCCCCAAAAAACTACTTTCTTTAAGCCAATTGATTCGGCAAAGGAAAGTTTAATTGAAAATAAGAGCATAGTAACTCCCACTTTAGCTAAGGTTTATCTGGAACAAGGCCATTATAACAAAGCAATTTCAGCTTACACAAAATTATGTTTGAAATATCCGGAAAAAAATAGTTTATTTGCAAACCAAATTAAATTGATCAATAAATTAAAAGAAAAATAAAATGTACACGATTTTTGCAATCCTTATCATCATAACATCTATCCT